>Ga0208898_1000170_pt1 | contig 54621 bp, 38 predicted proteins | sample VirMetDEL_Mar_4_FD_184513 | JGI IMG/M metagenome (GOLD analysis project Ga0208898, IMG submission 184513) | Aqueous microbial communities from the Delaware River and Bay under freshwater to marine salinity gradient to study organic matter... | ecosystem: Environmental > Aquatic > Marine >... | reverse complement strand
CTTTACTCATAGGCGCTTCCCGTTCCCATATCACTGAGCAATCATGACATATAAATTCGTAGATTGCCATCAGTCCTCCCAATAAGGATCGTCTTCGTGAGGTAGTTTCTCAAACTCAGCCGCACTCGCCATCTCCCCCGAGGGTACAGGCGGCTCCGTCTGCTGCTCCGACAGTGTTTCCTTGTTGTCCCATGTATTTCTCGACATTTTCCTTAGTAAGTGGTATTGCTTGTAGTGGTTCGTTGCCCTTCGAGCCCGCTCTATATATAGTCATACCTTTGAGGTATGGCATATAGTTCACAGCATCTTCGATCATAGTAGCAGGATCGAACTCTCCTGGCAAGTTGATTGTCTTACTAATGCAGGAGTCGATGAAGCGTTGGATCGTGGCCTGTACAGCCATATGCTCCTCTGGAGTGATGTCGTAAGCACCTACGAATGCTCCGAGTTCCTTGCCATCATCGAAATACTGTTGGAACAGGGGGTCTGCGACGAACTGCTCTTTCCAGACATTTCCTTGACGCCAACGGCGCATATACATGGCAGAAAAAATAGGTTCGATGCCAGAACTAACACCCATAAGCATTGAAATAGTCCCAGTTGGAGGTATAGTAAGCATAACAGCGTTGCGAATGCCATACTTACGGATGTAGTGACGAATCCTAATAGGCAGTGTCTTAGCAAAATCTTCACTTAGATACTTCTCCTTATCAAAAGCAGGGAAAGGTGCCTTGTCTCTTGCGAGGTAGATAGATGCCTTGTATGCTTCGTCACGAATCGTGGCGAACAATCGTTCAAGGAACTCAAGGGACTTCTCACTACCATAGCGTACACCTAGTTTGATAAACATGTGGTGAAGGCCCATAACACCTAGGCCAACACGACGAGATCTTTGACCCACTTCCTTACACTCTGGGGTGGGGAAGTGATTAACTGTCAATACATTATCTAGGAACCTAATCCCTGTACGAACAGTTCTTGCCAATCTTTTCCAATCTACATCGGACCCATCTTCCAAGCACATGTTAGCAAGATTAATATTCCCAAGGCAACAGTTGCCATAAGAAGGGAGAGATATCTCACCACAGGGATTAGTGGATGGGAGTTCCTCGAAATACGATACATTGGTGAAAGAGTTTGCTAGATCAATATTATATACGCCAGGATCTCCTGACTCAACAGCATTTGTCCAGATTCTTTCCCAAAGACCGCGAGCAGAGATATCTGCCTGACCAACCAGTTCAAAGGTTTCAGTCCAGTCAGCACGGTGGAAGTTCTCAGCACGACCGATAGCATCATCAGCGTCAAGAGCGATTACATCAAGATCACGCTCCTCTCCTTTGCTGTTGGTAGCACGCAAGGTGAAGTTGTGATACTCCTTGTTGCCGTAGGTAAAGTACCAGGGCTCGTCGTTCTGTACTGCCTCAATGAACCTGTTGGTAATAGCAACAGAGATATTGAAGTTGTTGAGTTGTCCTTGGTCTAGTTTTACAGTAAGGAAATCAAGGAGGTCAGGGTGGGTCACATTAAGAATACCCATGAGAGCAGTCCTACGGTTCTTACCCGACTTAACATGCTCACCTACCTCATTGATCATTTTTAGCACAGACACACTGCCAGGAGCAGAGTTCTTTACATTGCCAATATCATCGCCTTGTGGACGAATCTTAGATACATTAAAACCAATACCACCACCAGCACATGAAATCTTGTACATGTCCTGAATAGTTTTACCAATGCTATCCACACTATCCTCAGGAATGATGACATAGCAGTTAAGCAGATTATGCTTACCAGCATTACGACCGGATCCGTAGATAATACGACCACCTGGGACAAAATCACCAGAAGAGATAGCATCATAAAACCATCCTTCCACTCGCTCTTTATCTTCATCAGGTTCAGCACCAGCTACAGTTCTAGCTATAGCTTTAGCACGCTGACGCCATTCTTTTTCTCCTGGGTAAGCGTAACGGCTCATGAAAATCTCTTGGCCTAAATCATTTAGCTTGGCGATGGTCATTTTATTGTTGATACTCCTTTTTGTTTTGTTATAATAATCTTCTTGTGTCTTGACAGCAATTGTGCCAGATGGGGGTTGTGTGTAATGACGAAAAGGGTCTTGTCCTTCTTGAGGTCACATAGTAGATCATAGAGGCCGTTAATACCATCCTCATCTAGATTTTCAGCAACCTCATCAAAGAACAAGACGCTACTTTGATGACCGTTGGACATTGTTAGAAGAGTTTGTAGTCCAAGCATCACTGCTAGGTTAACCTTCCGCCTTTCTCCACCGGATAGAGATATATAGTGACGATGCTTACCAGTCACTTCAATATATTCTCGTAATTCTTCATCAAATTCTACAGTAATGCGACCGTTTGTTAAATACCCAAGGTAATAATTACAATGGGTATTAAGGTAATCCCTAACGGTTCTAATAACAAATCGTACAAGACCTTTCTCAGAGAATGCTTTGTCCCAGAACCCGTAGATGTCGTACTGGTTCTCCAACTCTGTCTTGCGGTGTGAGTACGCTGTACGCTCCGCTCTGGCCTCTGTGATCAGGTCCCTATATACTTGCTCGTTCTTCTGCTCTGTCCATCTGGCGTACTCTCTGGGCGTACAGGGTAAACGCTCGATCATGTTCTTGTAGTCCACCAACTCTGTCTGTAAATCTAGAACTTCTTTATCATACTTGTCTAGTTTCTCTTGACAGAAATCATAGAAATCTTGTGTTACCTCATCATTCTTTTCTGTACCGCACTCAGAACACTTCCATGAACTCTTGGCACCTACACCCTGGGCCACCACCTTTCGTGCTTTATTGATAGCAGTCCCGCCTAGGTTTTTGATCTCCCGTTTGATGGAGTCCATCTTGATAGAGCATTTCGTATTCCTCTTCTCCCATTCAATGAGGTCATCGAGCGTATACTTCTCAATAATCTCTTGCTGTCTCTTTGAAAGTTTAGCCCCAGATACTTTTTCCGAGTATTTCTCAATGTCACGCTCCAACTTATCAATAAGAACTTCTGCTTCCTTAATCTCTGTACGCAGATCACTGCGCTTACCCTTGATCTTGTTCTTCATGTCGAAGATATAATCAAGAGACAGGAAGCGGTTGATAATCTTACGCTTGTCATCAGGTGTAGCGTCAAGGAAGTCCACATTAGAATGTTGACCAAACACAGCAGCAGCCATGAAGGTCTTATAATCTACACCTAGTTTCTGTTCGATGAGTTCTTGTGTCCTGCTCGCATGGCCTTGGGTATGCTCCTCCCCGTTTATAAAAAACTTAAGCATAGAGGGCTTGCGTGCTCGGCGGATGGTCATCTCATCAATTTCCAGTTCCACCACGCATCCTCGACCCGCCGTGCTGTTAACCATAGCATCTTCCGTACTCTTCCGAATGCTTTTGCCAAACAGTCCGTATACAATAGCTTCCAGAATAACTGATTTGCCTGCCCCATTACTACCTCCGGTGTCTTTATTGATACCTTCGATTCCTACAATACCTTTATGCTTCCTGAAATCAATGGAGCATTTCTCGTAGGAGTAGAAGTTCTCAAATGATACTTTTTTAATCTTCATCGCGTAGTTCAGACAGTGCTGCTTTCAGTTCTTCCTTGCTCCATATAGTAGATGCCTGACCAATGTAATCATCAATGATCTGGTCATTCACTTGGAACAATCCTGCTTCCGCCTTATAACTACTCAATTCCTCCTCGTCGTAGGTTGGCACATACCGTATGTCCCACTCGTTAACATGAGGATACATTTGTTTTAGATCGAATATATTATAGTCCATGTCATCACGCTCAAGCATAAGACGAACTAAAGTATACCGATTCTCGTAGTCGTTAAGTGCAGTCAGGTTTCTAGGTGTAAGTGTGAGGTGGATAGGGCCAGTATCCATCTCTTCAATGTATAGTTCTCCGTCCTTGATTATTCCGTAGAACTTGTCTCCTCCATCGTGGAAGCAGGTGGAGTATGGGGTCCCAAGAACTTTGATGTTTCCCCTGATAGTATGCTGGTGAATATGGCCCAGTATAGTGAGATTATTAAACTGGTCGCTACCAATATCGCAATCGGCGTCACCAGCATTATTAAGGGCACCATCAAAACCAAAGTGCCCAAAGACGATAGCCCCTTCTGGAGAGTTAGCCAACTCGTTTTGAATAACTGTTTGGTCTTCATAGTGTGGAATGAAATGGTAGTTGCCTACGACAGTAGGTTTCGTAATGACCTTAATGCTACCCGCAGACGAGAAGACAGCATTGCGCTCCAGTAAACTAAGAATGGTAATACCATCGTCAGCTTTGCTGGCGCTGTCATGATTACCTCGCAAGATGAACACATTTTTCTTTACTCCTTGAAATAGATTTCTTACATCGAGAATACATTCAGGCGAAGGGCTCCGCTTGTCAAACACATCACCGAGAAATACAACATTATCACACACATTTCCTTGTACGAGATCTCGAATACAGTTGATTTGTTCATGTCTTAGTGCCCTGTTACTGTTGTGAAAGTGTGTGTCTCCGATTACAAGTGTTCTCATACCAATGCTCTCCAAGCAATAGGGAACAGGTCTGACATGATATCGTCAATAGCAAATGCGTAGTGTTGGGTTTCCTCTTGTGCGTTGTTCTCACTACGCTGTAAGACAACGCGAGCCAATGAAGCAAGGGAGCCAGTCCAATACCATTCAGTGTACATACATTGTGGTAGGATACCTCTTGCGATCTCTGGTGCTACTCCTTCAATCAGAGCAACTTCATAAGCATCTCTGGCTAGGTCGATGGATTGCTTGTAGATATTCTCTACACGCTCTGCACCTTCGATCTCCTTATCACCAGAGCCCTGCTTGATGCTTTTATCAGGACGCTCACGCCAGTAATTAGGAGTGTAGAAATCAGGTTCAAAATCAACATAACGACGCGAGATCTCGTTTTCTACCATGCCTACCTTATGCTTGAAGAGTTGAGTCCTCACAAAGATCGGCGCTTTTATGTGAAATTGAACCTGGGGATGGGCGAATGGGGTCCAGTGGTTATGCTTTGCGAGATAGTTGATGAGCTTCTCATCTTTCTCCGTTAGTTCCTTGCTCATCTTACTGAAAGAAACCCGCGCAGCATTAACCACTGTAAGATCGGACCCCATCCAATCTATAAGACGGACGAAGCCGTGGTCCAAACATTCGACAGTGTGATTCTTATTCATTAAAATATCCTAGTAGTTCTGTGATGTTTTGGACGGCTCCGTCCTTGTAATGAACCTCTTGACCATCACCGAATGAACGACCTACTTCGGCGTCGATCTTGAGGGGTACTTCAAAGTGGATGTTGAAATCCTTGCGGAGAGTAGGCGTCTCCACCAACTCATTATAGCATAGCTCTAGGCACTCTTGCAAAGAATTCTTGGGACAAGTTATCTCAAGTGAGTCGTGGACAGTAGATACAATCTTAGCTCCCGTTGCTGGTAGAGATTGGCTAAGTCCCTTGATTCCACAAAGGATAATGTCTGATGCTGCTGACTGAATAGTGAAGTTAAGACCTTGGCGTAGAGCCCTGCGAACAATCTTGTCATCCTTTGATCTCACATTAGGTAGACGCCTCTTGCGTCCAAAGATGGATGTGATATAACCGTCCTCTCTGATCGTCTCGTAGGTGTTGTTGATATACGACCCGATACCAGGGAAGACCTCCATATAGGTGTTGATGATCGCCTCTGCGCGTTGTAGAGGAATCCTGTTGTTGTTGGCAAGCGTGAATGCTGTACCACCATATACGATGAGGAAGGAGGTTGCCTTGGCAATCTGCCGTTCCTCTTTTAACACCTTCTCTGCTGGTTTATTGAACAGCAACGAGGCAGAGTAGGTGTGTAGATCGACGCCATCTTGGAATGCCTTACACATGCGCTCATCCTCTGCTACATGAGCAAGAACTCTGAGTTCCATGCCTGCGTAGTCGATGGTGATGAACGCCTCGTCGTCAGGAGCTACAAAGATGCGTCGGATGTTATTGTTAGTATCCCGAGGTAGCGTGTGGAATGATACACCCATCGCTTTCTCAGCATTGTAGGAGCCGCAAGAGAGCCGACCTGTAACTGTACCATCGAGCTTGTAGTCACAGTAGACCTTGTTACAACCATTGTAATCAATGGCTGTGTGTAAACCCCGAATGTAGGTCTTGTGTAGCTTCGCTGCCGCACGATAGTCCAACAGTCCAGCGATCCACTCTCTTGCTTGTTCTAGTTCCTGAGTTGAACGCTCTTGTAGAACACTACGAGCGGTCAGCTTTTCTTGATCTTCTCTGCTTCTTCGCACGGTCGTTCAACTCATCAGTAATAAAGTCCAGTAGTTCGTCAAGGGTTGCCTTGTCTGTCGAAGGTTCTCCCTTGCCTGTACGCTTCGGAGGATATAGTAGAAACCCCTTCTCGTCAGTATAAAGAATCTCTCGTAGATCCACAGTCGATGCTAGGTTAGCTCCACGCTTTGCTTGTGGTGCCATCAATAGATCATCCTCCTTGGACATAGATTGTTTGTCCAAGCTCTTACCTACAGAACCTAGTTCCTCTGGTGCTACATGCAGTCCTTCGTATTCCATCTCAGAGAATACTGGTAGCACAGGGGACAGTAGCTTCTCCATCACATGCCAGCAACCTTCCTCTTTTAGTTTATCTTCGAGAGCGTGGAAGAGTCGAAGAGTAAAGTGAGTATCCATAGCGTTACCATGGAGACAATCACCCAACGGAATATTAGCCCAATCAAAGTTCTTATCATTTACTGTTAACATTAGAGTTGATCAATGCCCTCTGGGAAGAATAGCTTAACGAGTTCCTTCAAGCTCTTGGGAACATCCTCGTTCCACAGGTGAGCCATCAGCTTAGTATCATAGACATTCGTTGGGTAGATTCCAACATTGTGTAGGAATTTCAGATCGAACTTGGCGTTGTGAAACACCTTGCGATTCTTAGGGTTCTCTAAGATGGACTTGACAAGCTTCAATACTTGATCAGAATCATCCCAAGGTGCGTCCTTGTGGAACAGAGGAACAGCATAGTTCTTGTCCCGTACAGAGAACGCAATCGTGTTGAGCTTATCTTGTAGGAAGTTCAGCCCTGTGGTTTCAGTATCGACTGCGATGTCCTCGTCAGTGTAGACCAGCCACTCAAGGTGATCGAAATCATCCTCGCACATAATCAGTTCGACGGGAATCGTCTCTGCCTTGAGCCCAGTGATGACCTTGGCAAGAGCATTCTTAATGTCTTGCTCGAAGATAAACCTGTTCTTAGGTTCTGTTTGTACAGCGTATGGGTGGAAGATGGGTACGCATACGAACTGGTGGTTGCCCGTGTCTATATCGAAAGCGTTACCTCTCTTCGTAGTGATTCCCGACTTCTTAGTGACCATCTTGAATGCAAGATTGCCACAAGCGAAAACCAGTTTGGGCTTTACCTTGTCTATGGTTTCCCATAGGTGCTGGCGACATGCGTGAGTATCGGCGGTCTTCATGTCTGCCTCACGCACAGTAGGACACTTTACGGCAGCAGAGAAGGAAACACGACATCCACCTGGGAGATCTGATCCCACCAGAATATCAGTAAGCGTCTCCAGATCTCGGCTGTTAAAAGGATTACTCCTCCCATTATGGTAAATGAAAGAGTCAGAAAGAAATAGAACATCAGCTTCGTCCAGAGATTCATAATCTTGAATGCAATGGGTTGCTTTGTTCCGCTTGAGTTGGGAACATCCTTGACAGTAGGGGTGAATGGGTGCTTCTTCATAGAGGTTGGAAAGTTGCATTGGGGTTTACACTATAATAGTTAAGTATGACTAGACATTACATCGACAACAAACGCTTCGAGGAGTTAATAGTATTGTATCTCGAAGACAGAAAGACATATGAGGAAGAACTGTTCTCCATGTTCGATCTCCTTATCTCGAATGTAATGGGTGCGTTCAACTTTGATGTCGATCCTGAGGATGCGAAGCAGGATTGCTTCGTGTTAATATTGAAGACGCTCCAAAATTTCAATCCTGAAAAAGGGAGCGCCTTCAATTTTTTCACAACGGTTATCGTTAATAACCTTAAATTAGTTTACACGAAGGACAAAAAGTACGCGGAAAAGATCAAGGCGTTTGAGGAATTGCAAGGGTATCGAGCCCCAACTCAGCCCTGATAGACATCGGGTTGTCATACACCCGTGTTACCTTTCCGTCTACACATACTAGACCTGGGACCTTTGATTTAAAGATCACAAAGGCGTGAGGTAGCTCAAAGTAATCGACCTCATAGAAGTCGATGACAGCTTCCTCATAAGCTTCGTCTAGCTCTTGGATAATCTTCTTGCCCTGGAGGTCCCAGGGAGAAGTAATAAAGAACATCGTGGCTTGCTTACTCTGGCGAGCTTGCTTGACCACTTTGTTCAGGTGGTTTTCACTCCTCAGTTTTTTCAGTTTCATCTTCTACAATTTCAGGTTCAGCACCTTCAGATTCTGCCTGCTTTTGAGCTTCTTCGGTCATGCGTTGGATAATAGCACGCTCCATCTGTTGAAGCCCAATCATAAAGGCAGTTTTTGAGAACTGCTCCTCGGTCATGTCAGGTTGATTGATGACCTTGAAGAAGTTCTGAAATGCTTCTCCCTCTTCCTTAGTTAAGTTAAATTGAATTTTCATTCTTCCGTTTCTCCTGTGTAGGATCCTAGTTTTTTTAATGGATTCAAGTTCAAGTAACTTGGTATCGCTCATGTTCTATAATAGTGCAGAGGTATATAAGAGTGAAGGATAATTACGATTTATCTAAGCTGCGGTCCAAGCCGAAGCGCAAGAATAGTAGAGCAAAGGGTGCGGCGTTCGAGAACAAAGTCGCCAAAATACTTAACGAAAGGTTTGATACAAATGAATTCGCACGAACACCAGGGTCAGGAGCTTTCGCAACGACACATACGCTACCGAAACATCTACAAATCCAAGGAGATCTTATCACTCCTCAGACATTTGCATACATTATAGAATGCAAGAAGGGATACAACGATCTCGGCATACACTCCATGTTAGATTTTCAATCAAAACTTTGGGAGTGGATCGAGCATATGGAGCGGGACGCGGCGGCGGCAGAGAAAGCACCGATTCTTTTTATGGCCCAGGATCGTCGTCCTATCATATCAATACTTAGATATAAAGAAGAAATAATAAACTATACTGATTCATATAGTACATTAACAAGTAAAGAAGGTATAGAGTACATCATGTTATACATGGATGACCTTCTCAAAATCCATAACGGATTCTTTTTTATACAAGATTGAGATCTTCTGCCATGGAAGACAGGAACATGTTAACTTGTAGTCCGTGTCCTCTCCTCTCTAAGTTAACTGTGAACCTTCCATCAGCCACTAGTCCTTGATTGGTTAGTGCATAATCTCTCTTGCCTTGTATAATCTCTCTGGATGCTCTCATAAGCTCCTCGTTTTGTACATAGGTGTGAGATTCATTGGTAGATAGTTTAGTGCTGCCACCTAGCACGGGTCTTACTGAGTCGAGCCCTGCGTCAGCACCCATAATTAAAAGAGCGTGAAGAGTATCATCTCTTAGTTTTCCGTTCTTAGTTCTACCTCGCATGTGCTTGAACATAAGTTCCTTCTCTAAATGTGAGGCGAACTTCTTTAGAAAATCTTTTCTAGATTTCTCATCTACGAGTCCGTCTGCCCCTTTTAACTTATCGAAGTAGTTTATATCCTTCACAGGATATTTTATTCCATTCTGCTTCATCATAAGTTCTATGTGGTTTATGACAGCTTTTGTAGATTGTTCAGGGGTTTTACCTATGATTTGTAGCTGATCTGCATTCTCTACAAATTGTTTTGTAAATGAGGAGATCTTAGACATTTCATTTATTTGTTTTCTTGCATCTCCTATCTGTCTTTCGGACAATCCAGCGTTCCTAAATTCATTTAAAACAAACCTTTCATGATCAGAGAGCGTTGAACTAGGTGAGTACCTGTCACCTACACCTATGAGGTTGTAACTTTCACCAGCTTTAGTACGAATACCTCCTTGATATGTTTTAAGTGATAGACCTACTACATAATAATCTGAATTAGGATCACCGCCTCCGTCAAGTATTGCCTTCTTAGTATCTTTGTCAAGGTCCTGAAATTTGACTTTCTGGGCAAGTCGTGCAGCGGTCTTTTCTTTAGGAGGAGAGGTCCATACTAGAAGATTGTCTGCCTTATCTCCCTTAGCAACGCTTCCCCCACCCACTCTTGACACAAACTCAGGATTATATTTTTTATAGAAGTCCATCCTCCTAGTGACATGACCCGATAAGATGTCAGTCATAGTTTGAACCACTTCATCTTTACTAGAATCACCTGTGATGCCCATGTCTTTTAGCATCACACGCATCTGTTCAGTGTGCTGATCGCCCATACCTCTCTGTAATCTAAGGGCCTTGTAGATACTGTCTTTATATCTGGTGGCGATGTCTCTTATAATCTCGCCCGCCTTCTTCGTATTCCCAGACACGATATGGTGAGTGGCTAGTTCTAAATCCTCGGATACATTTTTTACTATCTCACCCATGTTCCCGCCATCTGTTTGAACTTCAAAGTTTTGTAAAGTAAGTTCTTCCCCTTCGTCTAATAGATCAATATTCTCTTGCTGAAACTTCTTAACTTCCTCATCATAAGCATCGAAAAGCTTTGATAAACTATGCTGAGGGCTGGTGTTAAATGATATACCTGCGGGAGTTGATTCATCAACCCTCATGAAGATCGTGCCGTCTTCGTTTCGTTGTAAGAACTCTGTATTTAATCGAAGTTCCTGTAGAAGAGACCTTTTCTCTTCGTTATTAAGAGTCCCAGACCTCAATCTAGAGAGCGTCTTTGTTATGTCTGATATTTTATCTAATGATTGTTTGCTTTGAGTAGATGTAACGGGTTCTCTTTCAAATAAAGTTACTGGCTTATCGTCGCTTTGTTCTGATTTCTCTAAAAACAATGTCTCTCTTTCATTTGCTGATTTTAGTTTGCTTCTAATGCTACTATTTTTATTTGAAAAGTAATCGCCTTGTAACCTTTCTATGGCTTGTTTAGTATACTTCTTACGATCCATTTCGTTGCCATATTTCGTCTCACCTTCTTTTTCAATCAACAACTTTTGTGATTCATATTGAAGTAGAATAGCATCGCCCATTCCAGGGGACAAACTGTTAAGTTCCTCAACAGCTTCCAACTGATCCATGACCCTCTTTCTTTCTTTCTGGCTAAGTCCTTCCAGAGGATCTACAACCTGTTCTGGCTCTTGTGTTCCATCACCTTGATCACCTCCCTCTTCAGGAGGTTCTTCTGCACCAGTATACCAGTTTAAAAGAGCAGCCATACCTTTCTGATCTTTACCAAGCTCTTTAAGATTTCGTTTTCTACTACCGAAGGGTCCACCTTCAATGTATATTCCATTCTCACCAAATCCAACCGTGGCATCATTACCCCCTCCCTGTAAAGGTGATAGAGGTTGTGGTTGATTAGCGGACTTAGCTATCTGACCAGCTTTAAATACTGCGTCGTATGCCCTAGTGTCAGTAGCTTCGTGCAACCTAGAGTAGCTTTCTAATAATAACTTGGCGAAGTTCATCATAATATTATATTAAAATACCCAACCCAACAAACGCTGGGTTGGGTATTATTTTTTGTAGTAGAGTATTACTCTTGAGTGCCGATCTGAACAGATTCGGCTAGAGTGTTCTTAGCACCTTTAAGAACTCTTAGGAAGTCGAATCTAAAGATCATTTGAATGGTATCAAACTCGTTACCAGTAGCGTAGTTCTTTTCGGCTTTCTTGAAGGACTTAGGATAAGCACCGATAAGCTCATAGATTGCTCTAACATTACCAGCAGTATCAAACTCTTTTATTCTAAGGGTTTGCTTGTACTTAGTAGTTAAAGATCTACCAAGATCCTGATTGTAAACAATGCCCATGTAGCGAAGCAGTAGCTGCCCTTCGGTAGTATACTCAGAGTTAGTACGAAGAAGGTTATCAAAAGTTATTGTAACCTCATCGTTACTAATCTTACCAGGGTAGTATGCTTTATCGTTTAGTCGGTTAACTTCGATATCTTGGAAGTTGAATCCGAACTCACTGATGGACTTTGCACCTAGGGTTAAGGATCGTTTGGTGGAGTTAGTATCAGCACCTGCACCTAGAGACACGCCAGGAGGGAGTGTGAAATCTACCTCCCATCCATAAGTTCTTACTGAATCAAGTTCAGTTGAGATGATAGGAAGACCGAAAGCTAAATCTCTGCTTTCTTGATCTAGATAAGTTGAAGTATAGTTTTGCGTAGGCATTATTTATCTCCTTTATGTTATATAGCAGCTTGCTGATCAACAAGGTTTAATTCAAATACGATGATCTCAGCAGATTTGGTGGGTCTAATGAAGACCTTACACCAAAGCTCACCTTTCTCGATTCTATCAGGGGTGTTGGTGCTTGAATCACAAACGACCTGATACTCAGAGATACCTCTTCGTTGAGCGATAGGATCAAGAAGGTTGGTAGCTAGGTCAGCTACAGCTTCCCAAGTAATAGGATCGTTTGGCTCAAAGGCAAACTGTCTGGTAGAGTTCTGTAGGAGCTTCTTGATGATAATCATCATTCGACGGACATTGATTCTGTCTAGAGCAGAAGCTTCTCTTTGAGCGGTTCTCTGACCAAAGATAACCATACCTTGCTGTGGGAAGTTAACGATTGGGTTGATAACATTACCACCACTATACATGGCATCACGATCACCTTGACCAACTCTAACTTCAACCTCACTTGGCTTAGTTAATCTACCGCGAGAGAATCCAGCAGGAGCGAACCATGCCTCAGAGACATCATCAGTGAAGCACATCTGACGAATTCCGAAGATGGAGGGGTCATACCAGCGGTCCTTTCCATCGTAGCCGTTGAAGACCTTAACATGAGGCCAGTAGATCGCAGCCCAGGAGGAAGATATGGCAGAAGTTCTATCGCCAGTTCCAACACCGTTACTCCAATCAATAGCGTCCTGAACAGTGCCAACCCCGTAAGGAGGAGCAACGACTGCTAGGAAGTTAGTAGTTGCTTCTGCTAGAGAAATGAGAGCGTTCTGTACTGACTGATCGTGGAAGCCAGGAACAGCAGCGATTGTGATGCCTAGAAGGTCATCGTCAAGTGCATATAGGCCCGTCTTTCCAGCAACAGTGCTTGCCCCGATGACAGCAGTTGCCTGACCAGTTGAGGTTGTAGGAATGCCGTCTGTTCCACCAGCAAGCTTGTAGGTTCCTGGGAGGAACTTGACGAATCTTGGGTTAACATCATCCTGAGTAGTTCCGCCATAAGTTCCTTTAAGATTACCCTCCAACCCAGTTGCAAGAGTTGATATTTTTGAGGCAGCAGTGGTAAGGCCAGTGGCAGCAACATCAGTTCCAGTAAGAGTAAAGTAACCCTTAATGTAATCAGAGGTTTCATCGGTGTTGCCTGTGTTAATAGCAGTTTCTACGAATCTGTCCTCATCTCCTGTAACTGTTACAGTGAAGAGTTCTTCTTGAACTCCTAGATCATTTACTATGAGTTCACTTCTATCACCATAAATCTCTCTAACAGTAACGCTGTTACCTCTAACAGCACCATTAGATTTAACTAGGTAGTTATAACCCGTTCCAGGGTACAAGCTTTCAACAGTGTATGCAAGGTTTGATGCGTCTAAGGTTATACCGCTAGTCACCACCTCGGTTAATGGAACACCCGTGTCAGCCCAAACGAAGGACTGTGTATTACCGCTCATATCAAAGTAAGCTAGGTGATGTGCTCTCTCTCCTGATGGAATAAGATCCTCTATACCATCACCTACAAACCCTGCTGATAAAGAAAGGGTTGATTTATAGCCAGGAGTTGTTAGAGCTAACATACCACTGCTATCGGATTCATAAACAGCTAGTTTGTTGTTAGCCAGTGTTCCAAAGGTTGCTTTAAGTGAATCATAAGTGCTGTCGTAACCTGATGCGATAGTGTAAGTTTTATCAGCAGCAAAGATAGCGTTTCCAGCAGAATCTGTGCCGTTAACCACTAGTTCCATACCAGAGGTTACACCGATACCTGTGCCAAAAGCTATAGCAGGACAGCTACCAAGTTGAACATCGGTAAGTGCTTCGGCACCACCATCAATAGCCCTTACAAAGTAGAGTGAGTTGGTGGCTTCAAGAATTTCAATGGCACCTTCTAGACCCTGACCAGCGATATCCTCGGATGGTTCTCCGAAAGTTCTAATTAGGTTATCTTGATCAGTTATTAAGGTAGCTTCATTGGTAGGTCCTTTAGTGGCGAACCCAACAATACCGACAACACTAGGGTTTAGTGAAGGGATGTAGTTGCTGTTGTCGTTTTCTACGACATAAATTCCGGGGCTAAGAAAAGTTGCCATTTTTTATTCTCCTTATACGGTTCTTATCTTTAAAATCTTTCTGGAAGCCATGACCTCACACTGTTGAGTAATGGCAGAACCAGGGACCACAACGGTTTCCTTGGGCTTGATAAACATGCTTTGGACACCCTTGGGGTATCTTAAAAAGATTTGAAATGCTTGTAAGCTTTCGTTCGTTATGGATTTCATAATAATCTCCTAATGTATTTAGATGGGTAGTCCTTCAATTTTATTAAATTTATACCCAAATTTCGGTGTTTAGGTGAGTGATCTTACCAGTAGAGGTTACTTGGAACTTAGGGCTCTGGATGTAGGTCTGGATCTCGAATATGAAATTCTTCCTAATCAACCTGTCCTCTTTGTCGGCTACCTCTGCCGTAGATATATCTGTCTCCTCTTTGATGTAGGCAGGTATAACTTTGGAGAAAGGGGTTTCTAGAATTATGTTAGGGTTAAACTCTGATCTAATCTTAGAAGAGATCTGATCCATATCAGATAAATACTTAGCCCAGATACTCAGGGTATACTCTGCTTTTATAGGAACATCAGGGGTTGTTACAACTCTAGTGGCTCTTTGTGATGCATCATCCCATTTCGTTGTATGTATTAGAGACGATGAGGTTCTTCTCTTTTCATCATCTGAGAGGACAGCGGACTGGTAGATGGTAGAGTAAGGCAGTATTAAGTTGTTCTCTTGAAACTTTTTGGCTACTGCTCTGTCTTGTCTGCCATGATGAACTTTAACTAGAACGCTTTCGTCCTGAGCATTTACATAACTAAGCTTGACCCTGGAGAGCAAGGACCTTAAGATCTCTTTATACACTGTAGAGTTTATTACTAGCCCTTGGGAATACTCATTAATTTTATTTAATAGATAGTTCCTACCAGTGTCAGGGGTTTGTCTGTTACTAGCTAAGTATTGCTTGTATGTACCTGAGTTCTCCGTGTATCTGTTATTCAAGATCTAAGTACCCCCCTACATCATCTGCTACATCAGTAACAGGTTGGTTAAGTGTCGGCTCATCTTCGCGGAGAAGCTTGGCAGTGCATACTACATGGTATACTCCATACATCTCAAAGCTATCTTCTTGAACCTCTGTTATCTCATACTTCTGATTCTGAAACTCTGGCTTTATTTGATCACCTATCATAGGGCTTCTGTTCAACTGAGATTCAATATATGATTTATTGAATACAAACATTTGATCATTAGTAAGCTCTATACCAAAGTTTGATAGCACCTCTTCAACTATAGAGGGCTCATAGTGTCCATGAACTCTAATAGGTTCTGAAGATATGGTTTTACTTCTAGCTTCTAAGTACACCTCATCAAAGTTTTCACTAACAAACGACTTGAAGTAGTGCAAAGGTGAACCAGATATCCTAATGATTTCATCGTCAACTAGGTTGAATAAATTTACATCTGGATTGTTGGGATCATAAAAAGATAAAGGAGTAGCACCCTCCACTTGTGGAAGGTCTTGCATCTGCCTGTTAACTTTAAATCTCTTAGCCATCAACCTGTGGTAAACATGGGAGGTTCTTCAACCTCATTGATTAACTCATCTTTTAGAGTTTGTTTTTCCTGCATGGCCTGTTGTTGCAGGGCTGCTCCGTTAAGCTGTGTTCCTCCTCCTGGCCCAGGAACGACGGCAAACTTGCCTCTGACCTGACCAAGAAGCTCCTTAGCGCAGGCAGTAGAATACTTCTGTACCCAGTTCCTCATCTTTGGAGTCATGGTCACAGAGTTTAATGCACGATATTCTAATATCGCCACATCAGTTACTGAAGGAACTGGGTATAGCTGTAGGAACTGACCATCTATGATGTCCCATCCCCCGTCTTGTCCTAGAACTCTTCTGGTTGTTTCCAAAGTAGATTGTAAAAGGTAGTAATCTCCGATGGTAAAGTTATCGAATAAAAAGTTGTCTTGGAAATACTTTATAAAGAAATCGAACTCAAGCGTACCAGCTTGAGATTGTATGCTAAGTAGTGTCTTTTTGAAAGTTACATAGGTCAGGTTTCTTAGTATGTAGTTAGGGATTCCATATAGATTATACCCACCTTCCGTCTGGAATGCTGCATATTGTCTAGTGAAATGAGGAGCGTGATAATCAAGCTCTGTTATAGCTTCATCTATACAAAGCTTTAGCTGATGATCGTTTAGCTCAACTCTAACTACAGGGTGACCTAAGCTGGCTAGTATATAGCTTCTGATTTGTTCCTCAAAATTACTAAACTCAACAACATCTGTTTGAGTTGTCTTATTAAGGTTATCGAGGTCTATCTCCTGAACATCAGGAGAAGTGTGATCGGATAAATTATCACTCGCAGTGTTTGAAAAACTATTTCCGTACCCCGTCACTTTTGGGTAAACTATTCTTGCCACTTAGCTTTCTCCTGGGTTTTCTCTTAGCAGGAGTCCTTTTGGGTTTCTCCTCTATTCTTTTTAAGTATTCGTAGTTCAACTCAGATGTTGATTCAATTATCTGATTGGGTCGTATCTGAATAAGATCTCCGTCCACATCAAGAAGCATACTGAATCTACAAGTGCTTCTGTACTTATACTTCATACTTATATATAGTGCTTTAAATAAAAAAACTGCCCACTCCCCTTATTTTGAGGAGTGGGCAGTTTTTAACTACCTAAGATCAGATGCTTAGTGGCAATTTCTGATCTAGACCAGCGGTGATACCGTCAGTTCCGACCATTCTAATAACTCTATAGAATCTAGAAGCAGGAGCAACAGCTACCTTACCGTAACGGGTAAGGATGCCCTTTCTGGGCTGGAAGCTCTCAGGATCGGTGATGGTGGGTAGTGCCTGGAATGGAATGTAGGGGGCGTAAATGAAGCCACCGTCCATTGGGCTGGAGCCCTTGTAACCCATCATCATCTCACCCTCTGGATAAAGAGGATCGACATAGAGATCGTAACGACCCATGAACTTACCACGGAACTGGATAGTGCCAGGACCGAAGTTAGTTGGAGCGTCAGAGGACTCGATGCCGCCAGTTAGGCGAGCAGCGGTCTCAAGAAGGGTTGCCATAACAGGAGCACAGATGATCCAGTTACCAGCACCACGCTGAGTGGTCTTGTAAATGTCCTGTGAAGCGTAGTTAATAGTGGCGAGCAAGTTAGCGTACTTGTCGCCAATGTGGCGAGGAGCAAAGCTGTCAAAGGCAGTGTTGTTGAAGTCGAATAGGAAAACATTCTGACCAACGCTGTAGCTGCCAGGGATACCAGGGATGTTCTCTACACCAGCGGTTCCGTCTGCGTTTGGAGCAAAAAGGAAATCACCGAAGTTTGAATCGGTGTTTGGTGCAGTGAAGTTAGAGTTGGGAGTGTTGCTTGCTTGATCAAGCATACCCTTAAGGAATAGATCACCAGTACCAGTGCCAGTGAGATCGTAAGCAAGACCACGAAGGTTCTCGATAAGCTCACGGTCAACCTCTAGGCGAATTTCTTTGCCGAGAAGATCAGTAAGCTCACGCTCAAGATCAAGGTTGTGATATGCCTTAAGATCCTGAGAAGCTTCGAGAGTCCAGAGAGCACGCATCTTCTTGGTGCGTGCAATCACGGGCTGCTGCTCGATGCTCATGGTGACCTCTGGGATTGCAGAGCCAGCAAGAGCTTCACCAGCGGATACTGACCAACCTTGAGCAAATGCGGCTGCGGGCCAGTTAGCAATAGCAGAAGCCATGTTAGCTTCGTTAGCACCAGTTGCACCTTCGGTAAGAGCAGAAGACCCTAAACCCTGCTGAGTTGTTCCACTTAGCATGTTGACAGAGCCACTTACGCCGATACCTTTATAATCTTGTTGACCTGTGGTAAGACCTCTGTAAGTAAGCTGGTACTTGCTGTAGAGGTTCTGACGCTCACCGCCATAAACTCTAGCAGAGCCAAGGTAGAAGACCTGTGAGACAGGGGCGCTCATAGGTTGAACGCTAACGAGGTTGTTAGCGATTAGTTCGGGGAATACCCGACGAACGAGAGGGAATGCAAACTTCTGGAAAGTACCAATGCTACCAACAGTAGTGGTGCCAGGACCGTAAGCGGCTTCATCAACGCGCTCATTCTGTGCTGACTTGAGTTGGTTTTCCAGTAGTTGTGCAGTTACTCTCTTGGTATAATCATTTTCGATGCCGTCAACTGCGGGACCCCACTTCTGTACGAGGTCGTCACTAGCACCCATTTCCATAATATCCATAATAACTACAACTCCTTAAAGTTATAAGCTCATCGCATAAGCTTGAGCATTTCTTCGGTTAAGAATTGATTCCCTATACTTTCCAGTTGTTCATCCTCAACCTCTTCATCCACATTGTTAGTAATAACTACGGCTTGCTCGGTGGACTCGAACAGCATAGCTTCCTTTTCCTCTGATAGAGAATGAACGCTCTCATTCAGTGACTCGATTTCTCTTTCACGCTTTGAGACCTTCGACTCTAACAGTTGGATTGTTTTAGCAAGACGATCTTGCTCTTTTAGTGATTCAGAAAGCTCACGGGCAAGTAATTCATTATCACCTTGTAGCTCGCTGGCCTCTGACAATCTCTTCTCGCTCTCAGCATCAATGTACTCAGGACGATACTCGACTGACATGTAGCCCATTAGCTCACGGAATCTTTGTGCATCACGATAAACATCATTGGACTCATGAAGCTCCTCAAGGGCTGCTTCCTGAATCTGCTGACGCTTCATGGATAAGTAGGCGAAAACCTTGTCGGTAAGTTCACTAACTTCTTCCTGTACTCTTTGCTCAATTAGATCTGACATAACACCAGCGATTTCAACTACCGTCTCCTCGGTGATGCCCTCAGGAAGTAACTGAGCGATATCTTCTATTTTGTTTTTATCCATGATTGTGCTCCAATCTATTGTTATCTATACATCTATTATAGATGTCGTTGTTTTTTACTATTTTTTTGGTAGGTTTGATCCTGGCTTTTTAGCAGCCAGCTTATCATCCTTCATGAAAGAATCTTGTTTGAGTCCACTCTTTCTGAGCATACCCTCGCCTTCCTTTCTTCCAAGCTTCTTCTGTGCCTGAGTATCCTCAGCAGACCCCATACCTTTCGCTGCACGAACTGCGGCTGCGACTCTAGCTAATCTGCGAACTCCGCGAGAACCTTCTTTTATAATGTTCTCTACGCGAGGGAATAGTTTAGAAGTTTCTTCTTTCTCTTCCTTTCTAAGCATCTTGAAGTCCTGTCCGTCAATCTTTCCGTTCTTGTTCTTGTCTAGCTTGTGCTGCTTACCTTTAAGTTTCTCATCAAGGCGCTCGGCTAGTAAGGTGCTGAACACTTTCTGCTTCGTGACCTTGGGAAGAACATCACTTAGGATCTCCTCAACTAACATGCTGTTAAGGTTAGTGCTCTCAGACAAGGCAGGGAAGGCACCACGGGTTGAAGGATCAGCAACAAGGTCCCAGGTGATAAGGCGGAAGTCCTCGTTTACATAACGCTTGCCATCCTGACCCTCAGAAAGTGTGCCCATGCCGCGAGATGAGATACCGATCTGTACGCCACCTTCGATAAGTGCCTTGGCAACCTTACCCATAGGAGTATCAAGTATCTCAGCTTCACCAATGATCTCGTTACCCTTAGCTTCTAGCTTAGTGATAAGGTGAGAGACATTGGAAAGCTTGACGCTATCGTGCTGAGGGTGATCAAGCTCGCCCATGAGACGACGGTTCTTCATGGACTCTTCAAGCTTACTAATCTCACGCTCAAGTAATGCCTTAGGATAGATACGCTTGTTGTTGTTCTCCTCGTCTGCACGCTGGAAAACGCCACGAACTCTCATGGGACCATTCTTGCCCTCGTTGAGGACCTGTAAATTCTCAATGATAAAAACATCTTCGATTAGCATCACTTATCTCCTTTGTCGATCTTTCTTCGAGCTTTAGCGGTTAGTCGTTTAGAGGTGGACTTACCGTGCTTCACCCTTGTTCTAGCAGCATGGCTCTTTACACTCTTCCAATCTGAGCTAGGGGTTGAGCTTCCAGGCGTGAATCCCTTTGCAGTTCTACCTGATACTCTTTGCTGCTTACTTTTACCCCAACCACCAGCAGTGGTTACATACATTCTATACGAACCTTTGGTTGTGAATATAGTCCCTGGGGAGGTCTTCTTAAGTGCGTCTTTTATAGTGCTGTAGGTAGGTGCCTTACTTTTCTGTCCAGACACCTTCTCCTTTCTGCGACGATAAGTTCCTCTACCGCTAGGGTATCGACTACTTTTTTCGTCTACGCGCTCTGACTCGCTTCTTACTATGTTGATCAGCCCCATAATGAGTACCTATACTTCCAGTTGTAGTGGTTCCGGGTCCGTAAAATTCATTTAAAAGATCTTTAAGTTCAGAAACCTTTTGCTTGATTTCTTCTTTAAGGACCTTCCTTCTTTGCTCAAGAAGATTAACTTGTGGTTCTTCTTTCTTTGCTACTCCAAATGAGTTAGCTAGAACTTGATCCACATCTTCTTGAAGGACTTGGACATTCTCTATATCTGGGACATTACCCTGCGCCCTTGGTTTAGACGCAGGTTGAGGATTGGCCTTCTCGCGCTCTAATAAGTTAAGAGCGAAGTCGCCAATCCCCATCCCAATGTCGTTAAGAGAAGCCATTGTTATCAGCAGTCCTCGCCTTCTTTCTCCATCTTCTTGCCTTTCTTGGCAGCTTTCATGGACTTCTTCTTGCCGTACATTTCGTTAACGAAAGCTACGACCTTCTCAACTTCATCTTCGTCAAGACCTTCGAGGAGATCTACTTCCTCTTCTTCGATAACCTCACCTTCCTCGGACTCCTCTGCTTCAGCTAGAAGCTCCTCAGCTTCTTGGAATACGGTAAGCATTTGCTCTGCGTGCTCTAGAAGAACCTCGTCAGAAAGCTCGGCCTCAAGGGTGGACTCACAAAGAGGGCAGGTGTGTGCTTCAACAGCACTCTCTTCCTTGGCCTCCTCGATAACTTCTGCCTCCTGAACGGGAGCAGCGGACTCAGTAATAAAACCTGCCTTCTTCCAGGCAGCGGTGCCAAGTACGGCCTCTCTTAATTGATCTCTGTTCATAATAAACTCCTGACGCTCTAAGCGTCTGTAGATATGTATATCTAATTAAATTTAACTAGTGATTTTTCCTGTTTTTTAAGGTCCTACTACAACCGTTACATTTTTCAAGCTGGGACCTCCCTGATGCAAGGCGCAAGCTCTCAGATCACCGACTCTGTGGATAGGGAACCCTTCTGCTGTCACAGTTGAAGAACCTACAGTAGGATGAACAGGGACTACGGAGTCGCCGTGAATATGTATCTCGCCTAGTGCTCTTACTACAGCTACAGGGACACCGTGTATTGTTACAGTGCCAGCAGAATTTTGTGGTAGTATATTTCCGTCGAGTTGTGTGCTAGGATCTCCTAGAACTTGTGCGATTGATGCAGCCATAATTAAGGTAATATCTCGGGGGTTTCTTCTTCAAAGTCGCGGTCTATTCTTGTAGCCCTTACCTTGACCTCAGGTTTTACATAGTCATCATAGGTTCTTAGATCTTCCTTAGGAACATCAGAAAGTTTTGAATAACGATCTTTTACTGTGGATTCTGTAGCTAGAGTGTTATTTGCTATCTTATTTTCTTTTTCACTCCATGAATCAAATTCAAAGAATTTTAAAGCTTGAATCTCTGAGACGGACATTTTCTTATATACTTCAGGCCAAGGTATATAAGTATTCTTTTCATCAATGAAAGAGCCAGAGGTATCCTTTACTTCCTTTATAGATCTAAGAAGTTTTCTTACTGGGGTTTCTTTTCTTGGGAGCTTCTCCTCTCCATTCAGCAACGGCTTCTGAATTTCCTTAAATTGTTGTTTGTTATATCCAAACCTTAAGGTTCCTACATAATCATCTCTAGGATCGAAGCCCTCCCCTCTCTGCTCCTGATCGAACTGGTTTATCCAGGGCTGCTTAAACTTATCAGCACCCGTAGCTGGTTTGTATGGATGGTATCGAGCGTTAAAGAATCTCTTGCTGTAACCAGAGAGGAATGTCTTACCCTCTGATAACAGGTTCCTAGGGTCATCACTAGGTATTATTTGAATATACCATGGCAATCTTCTAGGCATGATGATACTGTCATCTCTATAACCTACTAAGTTCTCAAAGCTTATATCTTTGAAAGTAGCAGTTATATATTTTGTATACTCTAGATGATCAAAGAAAGGATCCTCAGGAGCTATGTAGTAGTTTTCAAAGGGCCAAGGATTGTAGCGAATAAACTCGTCAATCTCTTCCTCATCCTCTACCCAATCATACTTTACCTGTGTTAATCTTATAAGTTTCTTATCACTGTCAACATCTTGAACAGATGACAAGTTAACCTTCATAAAATAAATATCCTGTCTTGGGGTATCTAAAGAATAAGTTTCTTCTATCAGTGCGGACTCAGGAGTTTGCACCTCTATCTTAGTTGTAAGCTCGTCTCCTAAGTATCCGAAAGCTCTAGCGTAGTCACCCCTGTCTAGCATGAAAGCTTTAGGTTTATCAGATTCAAGATCTACTGCATCGGTCCTACCTTGAGAGTTCTGATATTTAACTATATCTCCAGGGTCTATGGTCAGAGTTGATAATGTAGAGTCGGATAAAACTATGTTGAACTTGTCCTCTATAGATACATCTGAGTAATCAAGAGTGCCGTCTTGGAAAAGTAATGGGACCGCTTTTCTAAGATCTGGTGCTGGCGACTTCCATAACCTCATCCTCTCCTTGTTCTTTCCGTCGTAGAATTGTGGATCTATTGGCTTGGCTTTTTCGTTGATGAACTTTATAAGACCTTGCTCATCTCTAGTCCTAGAAGAGGGTATCCTATCCACATCATACCCTTCACTTGGTATAGTATCTTGCCTTATAGTGTCCAAGGTATCCGACATGATAGCTCTCTTAAGAGCCCTTAGGAAACCGTTCTTGATAGGGACGCCCCTTGAATCTTTTATTGTTTCTAACCTATATCTAACATCCCGCCTCAAGCTTCTGAATAAAGGCACAAGACCTATGTTGCTATAAGCAGCGTTAGGTATTTCGTTACCTGCCTCTCTTGCTCTTATAATCTCAGCAATAGAACAATGAATGTAATCAGCAAATATATCATTCCTTAGAGTGTTTCTAACAGGAACAAAAGATACTCTCTCAAAATACTTTCTATTAGACCCTATGGGATCAAGGATTGATTCTCTACTCGACAACCTTTGAAGAGTTGCTAAAAAGTTATTAGCCCTAGATTGAAGTTCGTCATCAGATAACGACCTCAACCTTTCATCTAGGTTACTCTTATCTGGACCTCCGCCTGTGGGAGGTAGGCCCTGTGTATTACACTGGGTAGGACAACTTGTTCCACCGATAGCTCCGATAGTGGTGTTTGCGTCCGCAACCCAGGTACAGAATTGACCATCTTCAGGACAAACGCTGAAACCTATACCTCCCTGAAGTGGGTCATAAAGATCTCCTATAAATGCCTGTGTGGTTTGACAGTTGTTTTGTTCATCACAGTAAGAAATATCACAGAAGTTGTCAGTTAAACAAGGGTCAGGATCACCGCAGGTTCCAATAATAACTCCACCAATATCTTGTCCTTCATAATCTGCACAGGTTTCATCTTGTCCCATTGAAACGATTGTTCCACCAGCAAGATTGTTACATACACCTTGGTCACAGTAGTAAGAATCGCATAATCTATCTATGTTATCACATGGCCCAGGGTCCGCCTGACAAGTACCTACAGCATACTCTACGCTATCAATTATGAATGTTCCTACGCAATCTTCCTCTGTTTGTACTGCTACAACATCTTGAATACATCCTTCAGCGGTGCAAGCATAAACCCCACAATCAAAACCATCATTGTTGCAATTTGAAGGCGGTGATTTTCTCCAAATAACTCCACCTACAGTTACAGTAGTTACATCGTTATAAATGTAATCAGGTAGCTCTATTGTTTTGGTTTCTATTTCACCATTATTGGTGTTAGTGCCTGGGAATTTGGCACACTTGTAAAAGGTTCTAGGTGTAGTGGCGCACTTATCTGTAGGACAGCTTCCAAAGAACACTGCTCCAAACCCTACACCGTTTTGTGTATCCTCATCTCCGTCATTCGATGTCGCCGTATCGGTACAAGTGAAGTCCCCTGTACCATTCCAAGGAGAAGGGGGTGAGCACTTGTAAGCAGGGTTGCCTCCTATGTTCCCTCCTCCACCAGTATTTGATATTGGATCACCGCTTTGAAAGGTATAACCACATAGCCCACCAGCAGCGCACTGCGCTGGATAGTTATCGCAGTTCTTACCATTCACAGAGGGAGAAGGGTCTGTAAATACTAGTGTCTCATCCACCCCAGGACCCTGTACCCTGAATGTAAATGCATTGAAGGCAGCGTCATTACCTGATCCTGGGTTGAAAGAAAGTGTTGCGCTATCCCCATTAACATTAAAAGATATCCCGTTAACAGGAGATCCCTGAGAGTCCACAGCAGTAAAGGTGAAATCAGTTATATTGAAAATCTCTCCCTCATCGTCAGGGAAGTTTATTAGACCCCACTCAGGATCTACAAAGTTTATAGGGGACCCGTCGCAGAAGAACCCTGGATCTAAGGGTTGGAATATTCCTGGGAAGCTGTCCTCAAGTATGGTTATGAAGTTAGGGGTAGGGCCATCATAGTCACCTTGACACTCAGTAGATGAGTTGAGGCACGCAACTTTACTAGCAAAACCTGTTACAGTAGCTCCTTGAATAGTAGCTGTCTCCTGTGCAGGACAAGAATCCGTGGCAGCTATCTGAACTGTAAAAGTTTGATCACAGTTACTAGTAGGAGGTTTGCAATAAAAGTAATCACAATCCTGAGTATCTCCACCACCTGTATTCAAGCCAGGGCATCCGTCAGGTTGCTGTGCATCTATGCAGGCATTGTTTAAGAACTCACCTTCTTCTATAAACTCTTGACAGGACTTTAAACTAGATATCCATACAGTCCTACTAACAAGACAATCATTAGGATCTGATGCATATTCGTGTTGACACTTAAAGAATATGCACTCTTGAGAACCACAACCTACAGTATTGCATTCTGCGTTCGTGCCAGGAGTTACTACGGGGAACCCACAAACTTCTTCTCCGTTGTTAGGAAGACCGACCCAACCCTCACATAAAGTGTCACATGCTTCTACACTGTTTTCAAGGTCGGTAGCTGTCGTTCCCTCTTCAACACAAGACCACTGTTGACCGCACTGTCCATTATCAGTTATAGGGTTACCGTCATCTAGACAGATACACCTGACAATAGTAAAGGTCTCATCGCATATCGAATCTCCTTCATCGTTACAGTTCTCTTGACCTTCACAGCCACCACCACCCCCACCTCCAGGGTCAGGGGGATCACCTCCACCGTCATTTAAATAAGAGAAGGCATGTCGTAGGCAATCTGCAAAGATGTTAGACATCAGTTAAAGACCTGAGTTGCTGCTTCGTATATAAGGGTTCCTGTTCCAGTGTAACCTGTAATCTCGAACTGCACTGATGGGTAAGTAACTGTTGGAGGGAGGAGAGGACCTTTAATAACTCTATTTACATCAAAATAAGTTTTATCGAAAATACTCCAACTACCGTCTTGAGAAGTAGGGCCACCGAAATCATATGTAAAGTTCTGGTTGTTGTGGCTGTCTAACCTATTTGCTCTCGCTTCAGTTAGCACACTTACAAAAGATCCATATGAAGAGTTTCTATCATCCGAGGTAGCTCCAGGGCATAAAAATGGTAGAGATTGGGTAGCATTTTTATATCTAGCGGCAGGCCCAAAGCTAGGAAGAAACACAAAAATAGTAAAGTTGGCTTTTCCATCTTTAATAGGACCTTTTTCTATAAAGATGTTTGAGTTTGAATAATTAACCATATCGTGCCATACACTACCGTTTTGGTTAACTCCAGCTTCCCAGTTCATGAGGAGTTGGTGATATGCTTTAGTGGGAGCTTGTAAAACAGAACAGTTTAAAAGTTGTGCTTTAACTGAATAATCAACAAACCCTGGGGGAAGAGAGATTTGTAATTTCTTTTTTACAAAATTAATTCTGTTTAATCCTGTTTGCATTCTCACAGAATTCCATGCATTTGCAGTAATGACTCCATCCACACCGTTCGCACCTCCCACTACGCCGCCATCGGTGATTAAATCCAAGTAAGCATCTACTAAAGCGTTCCCAGAATCTCCAAGAAGGTTTGAAGTATCCCCAATACAATTGAATATTCTATCGTTTCTAAGTGAACCTTTAGCTTCACCAGTAGTAGCAGCATCATTACACCACGAAGCAACTTCCCACCCCGCATGAAGTGGTAAATATTCAACACCGTTTAAACCAGCGTAACCGTATTTATTTACAAGAATATCTAAAATAGCATTATCACTAGAAGCTATGGCCCCATTCACTTTGATTTCTTCATGAATCAAGCCACCTTCAACGCCATACTTTAGACCTCCTAGAATAGAACCTTGAGCTACAGGATATCCTATAGTGGTGGGAATTGGTTGACCATCATCATTATCATCTTCATCTACAGTGGGGGGAGCAACAGACCCGTCAACATAATCCTTTACATAAGTAACAGCTTTTGTAATTGCTTCAAGCATCTCCGTCTTTCCTACGGCAGGGTTAGCCAAGGACAGAGGAGGGAATGCAGCAGCAATACCAGCACGCTCGTTGTAGGAAAGCTCTGCTGTTCTGAAGAAAGGTCTTATATCTACAATGTCATTGTTTGTTATTTGAGTAGAGCCCTTCTTTACAACGATGTAAGCAATGGGAAGAACTGACTGACCTAACAACGCGAGATTGTTATTTTCAATGTCCTCTTGAAGAAGAGGAGTAAGGTTCATAAGATCATCAGGAGATGGGAAGTTCCCATAAAAACCTTTTAAAGAAGTGTTCTGTTGAAGCTGATCAGACATGGTAGACATGATCTGATACTTGTTTGAAGAACTATCTAAACCAGATTCTTGATCGAAGTATGCTGTGTTATCCGCCAATGCCTGACTGAACTCTGCGCTGTCGAAGAAGTTAGCATCGTCCTTGCTGTTGTAATCATCATAAGGACCTCTTCCTAAAAGATTAACGACACCAGCACCTTTAACTAAACCTAGGCGAGGTTTTGTAATAATGGTAGGACCTTCTCCATCTGGTTTAACTATGGCTGTAGAGGGAGAATCCACTGGATGAGTGTATATGAAAAGAAGGTCGAACCTAACTGCGGGACTAGTATCCGTATGATTTGAAAAGTCCTCAGCAGAGAAAGGAGGGACATCTATTTCAAGATCCTCAGTTATATTTACGAGAGAGGTTCTTATAACTCCACCCCATCTACGGGTGAACTCTACGGCTTGTTGGTTTAATCTTTCTAAAACATTAGTTGAAGTAAACCCTTGTCTCCACTTAGCTAACCTATTTTTTGGAAGAGAGTTGATGACATTATCTTCGGGAAGAAGGTTTCTAAATGCAAGAGAAGGGGCTCCGAATCTTCCTACATCATGATGCTGTAAGTGCTCAAAAAGACCGTTGTTATATAGAGGGAAGTTTAGTATATCACCCGCTATGGCTTTTAGAACAGTTCCTGATATACCGAACTGGAACTTACGATCACCATTCTCTAAGGATTCAAATACTGTCTTTTGGATAGTCGTGATTCCTTTTTGATAAGCATCGTTAACCCTACCTATGAACTTACCTTTCTTAATCTTGACGACTCTGCCTCCACCCGCGTATGGCTTTAGCTCTGAGAAGTGCTCACGGTTAATCCCAGATACCTCAAAGGAAGCCAGTTGGTCCTTCAGCCACAAGATGTTCTCTTCTAGCTGCTTAACTGGAATGTTGTCTACTTCCCAGTAATAAGGATCATTACTCTTGAAGTATCTTACAGGTTCTGTGAATCTATAAGAGCTATCCTTCCAGTTAAACTGAAGGGCGTCATCCTGATTTTCTCCAAATAAGTCGCCAGCCATCATCGTCTCCTATCGTGGTATGTGTGTGGTGATTTAAATCCGTATCCGTAACCTGGGTCTTGGTTAGCAGTATCTTGTCTTGCACCCCAAGCAAGGTTACCGTTTCTATATATCTCCACAAGCGGAGGTCTTCCTAGGAAGTTTATAGAACAGTGTTTTGCATTAGCAAACGCATGGGCTGCTGATTCGTCTAACCTAACATTATAGTTTTCAGGTCTAACTAGTTCCGCAACATCAGGATATCCACTAACCTCTCTAGTTATGACCCCATCCGTATCTATAGCATATTGCATAGAAGGTTTCCATGTTCTAATGTAATATGGATCTCCTGAGACAGGACCTGATAGGTGATACCCTTGAGAAACAGTTTGGTATACTCTGTTATCTGCACTTGCAGCAAATCCAGAAGGGCAGCCCCAGTTAGTAGGTTCTGTTCCACTCATGTAAACTAGGTACTGACATATTGGATCTGGCTCAAGGTACAACCTAAAGGGTCCAGTATTCTCATAACCAGAAGCTCCCCAGAACTTAGTAGTATTTGCTCCCAATGTTAATCTGGTATTTAGAGATATGGGATCGTATCTGCTTATGACTGAGTTTCTTATGAAGTTAGTATATATAGCTTCAGGGAAATCTGGGTATCCGCTTGCGATTACTCCACTTCCAAAGAAATCAAGAACTGCTAATCCACCCACATAAGGATGGGTTGCACCAGACAAGGCAGAACCAGAATAATGGTCTAACATTACGGGTATCCCCGATGCAGGATTTACCTTTCCTAGGAACTGCTCGTCAGCTAGTCCACTGAACCCGTAAGGATATTGTCTGAACGCTGTGTAAGCAACATTAAGCGTAGTGGTTTCATCATAGGAGCTAAAGTAAGCTGCCCTAGGTCCATGATAACCTGCTAGTGAGGGGTAGGTTCCACTGACTGCTAAGTGAGCCGCGTCAAGTGTAGCACCTGTTCCAAAAGCCCATATCCTAAGATCAGCACATCCAGCTAGAGTTTCGCTATCGTAGAATACATCGTCTGCGTTTATAGCTCCTGTGTGGAAACACACATTGTGAACCTTAATATTACTGTTATTATGAGCTTGGACACAAACGCCTCCTTTGGAGTAGTTTCGGAAAGCTACTTCCCCAAGAGTATCTCCTCCAAATCTAAAGTGATTATATGGTTTATTTCCTTCGTTGAAGTTGTCTGATGTGAAGACATAACTGGTAGGGGAGTTATAAGGAGAGCCGAGGTCCCCTGCTGTACCACCTCCAGTATCAGGATTGTTAGGAGCAAACACAATACCTCCAGCATGGTAAAGAGAAGAGGTTTCTGTTAGGAAGTATATGTCGTTTGAAACCATGTACTCAACAGGGTATTTATCTAAAGCAGATCCAAGATCCCTCATGGTTACTGTAGAATTATTATCAACAATCAGACACTCACCGTGCGCTCCTAGCTCAACTGAAGTATGGTTCAATGGTTCCGTTAAGTTAAACTGATCTTTTGCAAATACATAAGACCCGTCAACTTCGTGAGGGCACATTTCAAGGTCACTATTCGTATCAACTACAATGGGATGTCTAAATCCTGAGATGTGCGTGGGACCAGATATTCTACAGCTAGAGTTCTTTGAAACATATACTCCAGTATGCCTGTTGTTTTCTGTAGGTCCTGATATAATTGAAGCCATGGAAGCTGTTCCTAGAATCGAAGCGTGTGAATTTATTAAAGTTAACGCTGTTCCTAAGGACTCTCCACCTGCAACAGCAACCTCTGTGGCAAATGGAGTTGATGCTACTTTTGTCGTACTAATTTTATGATGTACGAGATCTATTTTTGAATTTATTGCCTCTATGGCTGGGCTGTAGTATTGTACAAGATCATTCTCAGAAGATCGTAAGGTTCTGTGAGAAGCAACAATTCCTGCAACAGACCTGTTGGGCATATTGGTCTGATAAACAGGAGCATAAGTAGAGTTCTCTAGTTTAATGTGTCTACCGTTTCCAAAGAAGACGATATCATAATCATACTTAACACCGTCCTCACCAAAAGATAGGTTGTTTGCAGCAGTTGCTACCCTGGAGGATGTTAGGTCTGCGTCATATTGCTTACCGTATGTGATCCTAGAGGAGTAGGCGTTTATTCCAAACACTGAGTTGTACTGAGCGAACATTCTAAATGCAGAGATGTCAGAATCAACAAGCTCTAGACCCACAGTATTAGAATATAAATCGAAATCACAATCTACTTCAATGGTAGAGTTTATGGATTTTACGCCCGCCTTTTTATTATAACAACACTTTATTGATGGGTTAGTTGTGACTGATGCTGCTGAGGTTTTAACTCCAGTTATGACTGAGTTATTCGCATGAATACCGTAATCATTCTCAAAGCACATGAACACTGAGTCCTTACCATTGCAGTAAGTATCTGAAGACAGCGTGAGGTTAGCATTAACTAGCTTCATACCGTAGTGCTCATTAGCAGCCCTTTGTTCGGTGCTTGTGAATGGGTGGTTTCTTCCTGTAAGGAACTTTCTATTAAGAACAACATCTGAGTTGGTTACTAATAACCCGCCCATTTTGTTTCTCATGGATGCACAGTTTTCTATGTAGACCTTCTGAGAGTTTTGTACTGTAATTCCAAAATCTTGATAAAGAATCTTATCGTTGGCGTTGTATGAGTTAGTTCCATCAACAATGAAACCTCTAATGTAAATAGGACCATCACAATTAATGATGTTTATTCCTCTGACAACATTGTTAGTCCATGTTCCTGTTACCCCATGACCTACTGCAAGAGGTTTGGCAGGGTCCGCATACGACCTTGATATCACTGAGGTTAGATCAAGAGAAGCTGTGGGATCTCCTAAACTTGTGTACTCATTTGAAAAGTCCCTAGTAACTATTGAGTTATTACCTGCCCAAGCATCCGCATCAGAGTTAGCATCCGAGCCATCTAAGAGATCTCTTTGCTCATACGAATGCATCGAGGGTCTATCTGGTCTGTGCTTTGTTCCTGTGTTAGTTCCAGTAGGTGCTACGAAGAATGCACCTTTTAGTTTAGTTCCATCATTTGAACCTATTGCAGGAAAGTGTCCGTTAGCCGCTAAGTTATACCCAGGTCTTAGTAAAGATACCGTATCGTCAAATGCGTCTAAAGTAGGGTTTGTATCAGTGACCTTGTTATTTATAGCAAAGAAGCTATACCTGTTGATATCGTGATCATCTATCCCTGCCGCCTTGTACTCATTAGAATTAATATCAATTCTACAAGTATTGAGAATCTCTAGTGAACCTCCTTCACCGAACTTAATGTTCTTTACATCAATTTTACCAAGGTCCCCTGTCTTGATTACCTCGATCATGATTGGCATTCTAATCACATCAGGAAGGGCGTCTATGGCGTCCTGTAGGGAATCAAAGCTGTTGTTGTTACCTTCCTCCTTAGTATCCTCTACGAGCAGTGCAAGGCCAGGGAGGGAGGATCCTGCCCATCCACATCTCTCCCACAGAAACTCAGTCCTCTCTTCTAAATCATATAGGGGAAGGTTATCCTGCTCCCAGTTGTAGAAAGAATCAGAGGAGAACTTTGTTACAAAAGGGTTCCAGTAGCCGTAAAGCTTAACCCCGTCAACAACTGTATAGTAATCGTTTGCGTTGAATGCCATTTTAGAATTGTAATGTCCAGAGGAAAACTAGAGTAAAGAACTCTGTCTTTTGTATAGAAGGGAACTGTCTGTATGCTACAAGCAACGGCTGATCCTCTGCCGTGCCCTTTATATTTTTCATGAAAAGACCCACCTCAGACAGGTTCTTAGAGTTACAGTTCTTTTCATTAAGAGGTAGGGTATACCTTACAGCATTTTTATTTACCCTATGAATGTTGCTGTGCCTTATTCTTGCAAAGGGTTGGGTTCCTGATTTTGTCGAGGTTCCGCTCAATCTTAACTTAAGATCCTCAACTTCAGCCCATTCAACCTTTACCTCTGGGTAGGTTTCAGTAACTACACCGTAGTCGGATTTCTTACCTAGAGGAAGCTCAAGCTCATTTTGTAAAGAGGTGTACTCGGTAGCGTCACCCTCTCCTACTTGAAAGTACCCTACCTGAAAATCAGTGACATCGTTTGACCCAAATCCTCCATAGAGGTGCGCTAACCCTATACCCATGCCAGCGGTAATTATGTTGTGATCAGCCCAATGCAACTCTTCCGTTCCATCTTCGTAGACCTTCCATATTTCTAGAAATCCTTTGGGTTGGAATGTACTTTTTCCTAGCATGATATCCTCTCGTACTTATTATATACTCTAGAAAGTGTAACTTTGTGAAAGTGTTCCATCGGAAGCACCTTCTAGACCTCCAAACGGCTCAGTGAAGGCATAGGGTCTCCTTAAGTAAGGTCTTGGGAAATATTTATTATCTTCTGGGTGGTCCAAATATCCTCTATACTTTCCCGTAGCTGCATCAAGGTTACCTTCTGCTAGGTCTTCGGCGGCGTTAAATCGGTCATACTGCTGCCAAGCGAACATGGTGCCTGGAATTGCGCTAAGGAATGCGACATCATAAAGAGGGTTCTCAGAATCATTCACAGTTCTGTTAAGATCGTAACCGTCTACGGACGATACTGGGGTGTTGGGGATTTGTCTCCACCTACCCAGGTTGGGCTTGTCCCCAGCCCTAACATCTCCAGGGTAAACCACCAAGCCCAACCTGCTTTGAAGGGGCTCCCCTTCTCCTACGCTAGGCCATATGAACCTGTCATGCAGAGCGCCTCCTCCGTCTGAGTAGTCCGCGATAGCCCCTGGGTTTTGATTAGCGTTGTAAGGTTTAATCTTGCTGGTTACCTTACTAGCTACCCAAGCTCGATACCACCCATCTTTGCAATACTCATCAGTATCACCGTACTTAGTAATATCTCTTGAAGAGTTTCCACCATTAGTTCCAGAGAGGACTCCACAATCAAAATCAACTAAAGTAGCTGTGCTATTATTTGTATTTGCATCAGGAGTTTCTTTTCCATCTAAGAACCCGTAAGGTCCTTTGGACTTTTCAAAAATTGCATTATCGTTTACAAGGCGCATACCTTGTGGATCCCAAGCTCCGTTAGGACCAGTAACAGTTCCAACAACATAAGTAGTTGTTGGGCTAAGTCCTGCATTTATTTCAGATAGTGGTTTATCACTTCTGAAATGTATTCTTGCTGATGGGTTAGGACCGTTATCTGTAAGGTCGTCTCCTTGCTCATCTCCTTTGAATATTCCTAAGTACCTTAATGGGGTATTTATATTTCCTATGGCTATGTACTTTCCTTCATCGTATTCGGTTGGATACCTATCACTAGTTCCAACTGTAGAAGAAGTGCATAGAATACTTCTAATATTATCATTGTTTAACTCGAACGGATCTTGCTCCCCAGCACCTGCATAACACTTGTGAGCTTCTAAACCCCAAGTTGTACCGTCATAGGACCACTTGAATATTACAGATTTACCTTTTCCATCAAAGGATGTCTGTATTCCTGGGAACCCTTCCACTATTTCACTAAGTGCGAAATACTCACTAGCACTGCAAGTATAGCTCTTATCTGATTTATCAAGGGAAGATTCATTAGGATCTAGAAGTGCGTCTGGTCTTTTTACATAGACAGAGAATACCGCCACCTCGTCTCCTAGACCATATCTGTTATCATTATTGTTTGCTTTCGTAGACCCTCCTACCGCGTCAAGCTCTCTGTGAGTTTTAGCTAAGGAGATCTTTCCTCCTCTGTTTGCAAACAGGTTACCCTCAGAATCAGGCCAAGTATAGAGGAAGGGGTGTGCATAACAAAACTGTGGATTCTCTATACCATCAGGTGTTGATACAGAGCTTACAACAAAGTCGTTAACGAATACATCAGGAGAAGGTATGGATGGATATAAATCATACCCTGTGTGTAGTAATCTGGTTGGGAATCCGTCGAACCACTCTTTAGATCCTAAGAAGTTGTCTACAAACCACTCACTGTTAGGAGCAGATAGGTCGTTTACATGAGATATCACATCCTCCACAAGCAAGCTAGGTAGAGCACTTCCTGCAAACCCTGCTCTAAAATCATTCGAGTAAGTGCTTCTATTGTAGAAGAACCTGTCGTGAGGGTTGTTCTCTATTGAAAGAGTTACCTGACCAGTACCCTGTTTGTCTACATACAATCTAAGATCCGATGAACCTTTCTCTACATTTATACGGTGATAAACTTTTGAAGAATTAAACGACTGTGCATCATCATCGTTAATACGCAAACTATAGTTGCTATCGGATTCAATCTTAACGATAACAGAGGTGTCGTCACTAAAATCTTCACTGTCATCTACAGCAGGATTTGCTGCATTATCAAATGCTTTTATAATCCATCTAGTATAATCAGTGTAAATACCGTTTGAACCGTTTCCTAAAGTAGGGTTGCCTACAAACGATATCTTCTGAGGTCTTTTCTTAGACCTCATAACAATTATAAACTCTCTAGGATAGTTATCCTCTCTTCTATCAGGGACCCTTTTGTCTCCTACAAAGTTATCTAATCTAAACCTTATGATCCTAGGTTGGAAATACTTGTTACTTGGATATGCAAATATTCGTATAACCTTTCTGGAGGAACCAGATTCCCAGACCATAGGAGAATTTATGGTTGGGTCAGGTATACCATTTTCGTTCAATAGGTTATAGTGTATATTTCTTTTAGCATACTTGAATGTATCGTACTCTCCTTCATCACCCTCTGTGTAGATGGTGTAATTCAGAGTGCCTCCCTTTAAGGTAGGAACAGGACTGTCAATCTCTAGGTCGTAAGTATCCCCCTCTTCAATAAACTTTACGAAGGTTCCTCTTTGAGTTGTACCAGACCTTTTTAGGTACGCTGGCTTAAAGAATACGCAATCCGTCAGAGCCGTGTAGTTGTTGACGGTATCAAACAATTCTATAACCCATTGAATATCAAGGATGAAATCTTCTGTTTTAGTAATAGGCGTTGGGATTGATTTGTAGGCAGCAAGGACTGGCTCATCGTCACCTAGGATCTCCTCTGGATCTTTTATGAACAGTCCAAACTCTCTTAGATCTTGCCCTATAGCAGCGTACTCGTCCAAGGTTATTCTAACCAGTATTGAGTTCTGTGTTAGTCGAACCTCCCCAGCACCTTGAGATTCAGCAATAGCGTCCTGCTGTGTAACAGGGTTATAGTTGAGTATTGATACCTTTCCAGGGTCAAGCTTTGCCATAACCTGAACTTCATTCTGATACTGTATCTGATACGATTCTACAAACTGCTCCTCTGCTGTGAGCGTATTCTTTTCAACTGCTTCTATGCTGCTGTTGAGTCCGTAGTCCTCGGCTGTTTGAAGAGGGGAGTGTAGCTTGAAGAAGTTCTTTCTAGTAGCGTTGGCAAGTGATTCATCCCACATGAATCCGCTGTAGTAAGAAGAGGTTCCTAACTGAAAGTATCCAAATCTAAAATCATCCAGATCCCCATCAGTTCCCTTAGATAGTAAGCGGCTGAGAGCGATAGAGAAACCTGCTGTTAAGGTGTTCTCCTCATTCTCAATTACGGTTTCTTTAGTACCGTCCTTGTAAATTTTAGTTATTGTTACTAAACCTCTCATGACTCGTTAAAATCTAAACTCCAAATTAGTTCTACATTCGATTGATTACTAAAGACAGGATTGTTGGTTATATCAAATGTAAAGGACTTCTTACAAAATAACCTAGATGCTAGATCATCTCCAAAAAGGGTATTCCTATTTAAAGATTTATTTATTCTTTTGTTATTTAGTTTCCTACTTCCAGCAACATCTAATGTAAATAGACCAGCTTCAAAGATTCCTCCAAAGCAGTTAGCAACATACCTATCAGCAGCGTTTATTATAAGCTTGAAGGAAACTACACCATCATTGGCCGCTGATTCGTTGCTAACTACCTTACATAATGAATTGTTACCATCCCCTGCGTAATTATTTGTCTTGCTGTTGAATACCCGAATGAACCCATTCGTGTCCATAGTATTAGAAGAATTGAATTTTGTGCCTGTTATGGTCTGTCCGCTATCGTTAGCAGCGACATAACTACCTATGTCTGTTATGTTTCCTCTTCTTATCTCATAATCACTTCTTTCATTATCCGTAGCGAAAGATCCGAACCATGCGAAATCAGAGGGTATAGTTAGAGAAGCGTATTTAGAAGTGTAACTCCAACCGTCTCCTATATAATCAGCAAGAGATGCTCTATCCGTTCTTATTACGGAATAAAGGTTTAGGTTATGACCGTTATATAACTTACAGTCCACATTGTCTGCATAAGCTGTGCCTGTATCAGGTTGCAGCACAGAGTCGTTAGGGTCTGGATATTTGCAAAGCTCTCCTGAAACATTGTACCCATTGGCGTAATTAGTTAGAGTTCCTGGCCCATCTAATACATAGGGGTCATTTTTTGTTTGAGCCACTGACAGGAACAATGCAGGATACTCGTCAAACTCATTTACAGTATTCCTTAAGGAATCGTCTCTTATGTAGTAGGTTATTGGTAAACTTCCTACATTGAATGAAGGTCTTGAGATTAGAACAGAACCTATCCTATCACTAGCTTCGTCTCCTGTCTCATCTTCTAAAGAACATGGATATAGTTTTATAGAGAAATCCGTAAATGTTCCGTTTGTATTATACTGCTCTGGAATTACGCACCCTACTCTAAACCAATTATTACCTAAGTGCTTGTAGAAAACAGGTCTTTGTTCTGGTAATCTTACATAATCTAAAACACCTTTAACATCCCCCAGTTGTTGTATTTCTGGGTTTGTAAACCCGAATGTAAAGAACTCTGTTCCTACTTGTATCGTAACATAGGACCTACTTACTCCTTGTTCATCAGTAGTAGCGTCCACCGTGTCCTTCGGATCTAGCTTTATGTCTATTGAAAACACTTTAGGTGCTGAATAAAGATATTGCATTAATGTGAGATCAAAGTTATCCCATTCAATGTACCCACCTTCAATGTCTGTGCTACTTATGCGATGAACAATACTTGAAGAATCAGCAGGGCTCTCTGTAAATACAGGAGTTAGAACGGTATTGTTAAATACAACATTATCCATACTGTCTGCATCAACAATTAGATTATGTTTTTTGTAGGTGTGTAGGTTCTTCTGATACCCTGTCTTGCTTTTTCCAAGAGACATCAAACTTATACAGTAGTTTGATACATCAAAGACCGTGCTTATCTCAGTATCCGTTGTCCCCAAGCTAGAGACATTCATGCTTGGAGGTAGCGTAAATATATCCACGATGCTCTCTCCAGCCCCATCAACAATGAGATTACTTTCCTTGCATAGCAGTTCCTTTTTATCAGAAACTCTATAAACTTCAACCGTCCCTTTCATCAGTTTTTAACCCTCACTGTTGTTATCTTCTGATCATTTTTGAATGTAAGATCATTGTTTGGAAGGTTCTTGTACGCTCCTGGGTGATTCCTGTAGCTTGACCTTCCACCGCCATTAGTCCCAAACCTTTGTGCTGTAACTTCTGAATCTCTAGATTGTAGATCATCTCCTAAAGTATTATAGAATCTGAATAGACCAGTAAGTTCCTCAGGATTTAGCTTATAAGGTATAGCTACAGAGCTAGTGGTGAAAGTTCCCAAGCTGCTCCCATCAACTATAACGCTCTTTAGATCAGCATCTCCTATGAAGAAGTCCTTTGTGAATATGAAATCCTCATCCCTTATTACTTGTATCACTGAGGTATGAACTATTGGTAGAGAGCACTTTCTAGCATCATCTCCATAATCAGTTTGAGCCCAGTCCTCCCAATCATTCATCATAGCTATGGATGGGAGAGCAGGACCATTTCTCCAGGGATATGTTCTTGCACCTACTAGTGGAGTAGAAACTACATTGTCGTTGAAGTCCAGTCCACTTGAGGTTCCTCCCCATCTATTGAAGGTCCTCTCACAGTTTATGGCAAGGAACACAAGAGTATACTTTCCTATGTCGTAGGAGTTAGCTTGTATGTTTTTCTTTTCGTTTTGCCAATAAAGAACTTGCAGGTACTCTTCTGGTGTATTGAATGCATATGGGTTGCTAACATCCTGATAAGCTTGTGAGGATACCTTTATGCTAACCTGTGAAGAGTTTAAGTTAGTGAAATCCTTGAAGGACTTGATAGCTCTAAAGTATGTTCTAGCCCAGTGATGAGGGCTATACTCTCCTGCCCCTAGACAAAGTGCTACTGCGTCTGGTAGTTTGAAGTTCTTTGATATGGTTCTATCAATTACAAGTGTCGCTACTGTCCAAAGGTGATCTTTGGTAGTTACAGGTTGTGCTGATACTTGATAGAATGCGTAGTCAGGTATGTCTAGAATACCCTGCTCCTTATAACTTTTTATAGTAGCGTAACTGTTATCAAAAGCTCCTGCTTGATCTTGTCCTAAGGATCCTGGGGTATAACCATATGTGTTGTACATGGTCCCCGTGCCGTTGACAATTGTGCCACCCTCAGTGTTGTAGTACCAGTTGTCGTTTGTTAAATCTCTAGGGTCAGAGTTTATGATAAAGTTCGTATCGTATAGATCGTTAGCTCCACCGTAAGCATCTATTCTAGAATCTAATTTATTCTGTCCGTACACATACACTGGGGCAACATTAGTACAATCAATGATCGTTACATTAGTTCCCCAAGGCGTGTCTGTAGGGATCACTGTTGCTTCTATGCTTACTGCTGGTCTTGGTAGAACCGATTGATCGTTGTAGTCGTACACATCCCCTGGATAGTCGCCTCGTAAAGGACCCCCAGTATACTCTACCCCTACAGGTCTTTGTGACGGCGCTACATCCCACCTCTTGTTAGCAGCAGATAGATCTCCCGCCACCGTAGGGTCGTAGTTGTAGTTAAAGTATTCTGAACTTTGACCTAGGTTTATAATCTCTACTAAAGATGCAAGACCTTTTTTTGTATTATTGTTGTACCTGAAGTAACCCTCGTAAGGAAGATAATACTGAAGTCCGTACTGAATAGACCCTTTTACACTCTTGTATAGATAAGGTCTACCATTACCTTGTTTCAAAGCTACGGTTATGGGAGTTTCGTTATCGTAAATAAACCCGCTGGAATCTAATCTAAGTAGAGTTTGGAATGGGACCTCTGTGCTGTCTGGATAGTAAAGTGCTATCTCTTTGGATGTCTCATTTCTGGTTATGGAGTAGTCAGGTATTTGCTCATCAAACTGTACATGAGCCCTTTTAGATTTCGTTTCATCAACACACTTCATACCCCTGAACATCCAATATCTTTCGGGGTCTTCGTCCTTTTCAGGAACAACCTCTACAACATACCTTTGATCCTTCCTATGAACCTGTCCTTGGGCAGTGTAGTAATCCATATCCAGTTTAATAACTCTGTTAAGTGTATTAAACTCAACTCTACTTACTTCAAAATCATCATTCTTAACAGAGTATATGGATTCCTTTATAGGTATGGTAGGATAACACTTTAAGTAACTTATCTCAAGTTCCTTGCTGGTATGCACCTTTTTGTGGTAGAACTTGTTTAGTTTGTCTGTTGGGTTTAGAGAATCAAAGTCGCTATAGTTAAAGTATTCCCACTTGTTGTTCTTGGTGAAACACCAGAAAACTTTATTACCTTTAGCGTCTTCCTCTACCTCAGTTCTAATCATAATATGAACTGATTTGGCTAAGGTTGTAAAATCATCTTTAAGGTATAACGAGCTTACCTCAACAGAGAACTTGTCCTCTGGCTCTAGGTAGTTGTTTCCTAGAAGGTCGTAGTCGAAACTAAACCTCAACCTAGGGTTACCATTAAACGACTTCATGGTAAGATTATTCTTACCTATGATGCTCAGGTCTTCTGGTAAGAAACCTCCATTCTCTTGAAGGTTGTAAATAGATACTAGGGTTTTCTTTGGAGCGGGCTCATCGTTAGAGAACTTTCTGTCAACAATCTCCACTCCACTCAATAAGGTTATTACTGATCTTTCGTTGTCGTAGAAAGCGAAATCTTCGGAAGCCGTCTTCTGTATAGATGGAAGTAACGATAGTTCAAACTCTCTTTCAACTCCTATGTTAGATGATTTTTGACCTTGAGGAAGATTCTTACCATCAAACTGAATCAAACCATTCCAAAAGATAGGACCGTATACATGAGATACTATGGAAGAACCTCCATATTCTAGATCATCTAAAACAGATCTGGAGACATTATCTCTTCCGTTACCATTCATTACATAGTTGTTCTGGTACAGATAGTTTATGCCCTTGTTGTCCTCGTTAGGAACCCTGCTGTAAACATCAAACCCTATGTCGTGCCAATCCTTCTCAAATGAGAAGTCGTAATCATTCCAGTACGCTGATTTTATACTATCAATAGCGTCCTTCCAGAAACTGTTAACAAAGATATGGCTGTTGTGGCTAAAGGTTAGCTCTGATTTTAGAAGTAGCTTCTTATCAACCAAGCTGTAAATGAAGTCGTAGATAGAATCAAAATTGTCTCTGTAGCGAGCTTCTATGGGGGAGGTTGTAGAGTTATCTTTATCTACAATGAATCCATCTACTGTTCTGTATGTACCCTTCCTGCTCTCGAAGGCGTTGCTAGTTCTGAACCCGTTGTGTATTCTGTTTGATTCAGCGTTCTCACAGTGATCGTAAACAGCAGGGAGGTCTACATGGTCTAGTATCTTCTCGAATTCCATGGAAGATGGTATAAGACCTAGAGGCATGTACTCCCTGTCTATATCATTGTACCCTTCTTTAACAGTTACTCTGTTCAAGAACATAGGAGGGTTGAAACCTGTTCTAGTAAACAGATTACCCTTAGAAAGAACCTTTTCAAAGTTGCGTCTTCTCAGTGCTGTTCTTTCTGGGACGCTAGGTTCTTCCTTCCACGCCAAAGAGTTGTAGTTATCATCGTTATAAACTATGGTGTGAGGAGATTTATTATCCTTCCAAGCAGCGTCTTGTTGCTTTCTCTCATAGGTTATTTCTTCTCTCTTGAATACTGTAAGGTTCTGGTGGTTGTTTCTTGTTGGTGTGTTGGCGAAGTCGTAGTTGTCTCGTCTCCCATCTCCAATAAGACCTAGATAAGGATCATCCATATCTATAGTCGAGTCCTCATAAGAAGCCATCGCCCCGTTCTTGTTTGGAAGATCTACGGAGGGGTATATTAATCTTGGGTGGATCTTGTCAAAGGTTACTAGATACTCAGACCCTTTTAATGAAACATCAATCCTCTCATCTACCTTGGCTGGTATAAAATCGCGTATAGCTTCTAAGGAGTTGAAGAAGTCGTACCTAGTGAATGCTCCTAGGATTTTGAAATCATCCTCAAATGTTCCTGAAGACACAGAGAATGTAAACTGTGATGATTTACCGTTCCACATAGGAAGGTAATCAAAGAACTGCTCATCATAATTTGAGATGATCTTCGTATAGTTGGGAGCCAGCTTTAGCGAATCGGTAAGGAAAACAAATCCGTTGTTATAGTATTCGTCCTGTATATTACGAACAGTGTTATCAAGTATGTAATTTCTAAACTGATCCGCTATAGCAGTATCAACACCTAGACAGAATAGCTTCTCGGTAAAGAACTCAACAAGGTCTTCTGATACATCGCACTCTTCGTAAAACTCTTCAAACTCCCAAGGTGGTAAGTGAAAGTTTCTTCCTCTATGGTTGAAAACAAATCTTGAGTCATCTACTTGGAAGTTTATCCCTTGATATATGAAGTTACTGGGGAACTTATGTGCGGCTTCCAATAATATATGATCAACAACGAAGCGTACACTATCATCAACATTGGATGGGTTGTACTCTCCGTTACAGAACTCGTTTGCTAAATCCTGCGTCCAAGTTTCTTCTGAAGCTAATAGAGGAGATTCGGTTTTCAGCATGAAGTATATCAAGTTAGGGATATACGACTCATGATATTCTTTGAATGCAGTGCTGAAATCAATAGGGCTTGATGGAAGTATTACCTTAACTAGATCAATGATACCTTGTCTAGTTCCTTTCTTCTGTAGAATACCTCTGGCTTCTCTAAGCTGTCTTCTCCAAGAATCAACATTGATTGTATAGAACTTCCAACCAATAGTATCTGCTAGGTAAGGCAATAATCTATCAGGACATTTCTCTATTGAATTTAGAGTGCCTATTGATAATGCCCCATTGTCCAAATCTCCTATAAGGAAGCCCGCAGCTTTTAGGAACTTTTGGAAAGGACCCTCTGTAAAAGTTCTAGAAGGTATCTGCTTATCAACAAAGAAACTTATAAGGTAATCCTTTACGAAGGTATCGTCCTGTTCCTCTGGAGATATTCCGTATAGGATGGAGTTCCATACATATTGTTTCTCTAGTGACTGAGTTCCGCTTAGATAGGTATCGGTTTGATCTATTGCGAAATCGCCTTCAGGAGAGAATATAGGGTAGAATATTGATTTATCTGCGTTCGCTATATTTGATGGCTGATTGTTAAACTCAATGGCCTTGAGAACATTAACAGCGTCGAGTATAGTTATAGGAGTATTTTCTATATAAATCTTTCTAGTAAATATCTTGGCTACTTCTTCTCGTATACTATCCCATAGTGAAGAGAACCTGTAGTTCATTAGTTGGAACAGACCGAGAGAATTTATAAGATACCTAAGAGTGCTTTTGTAATCAGAACCGAACTTGAAGTTTGTAAGGATATGTAAGTCCGTGAAAACTCCTTTAGCTGCCGCAGGTGCTGTGAAGTACGAACCTTCTCCGTTAGAAAGCTGTGGGTATAAAGTGTCTTTGAAGAAGGTGTAGAACTCACCTGAAGTAGTGTAGTCGTTTATATCATAACCTAAAGGATCTAGGATCTCAAGAATAAATTCATCAGGTTCGATGTATGTTAGTTTATTCTGTGGTATAAAATACTTGACCAGCCCTTCTGCATACCCTGACTCCTCTGCTACAGTTGGGAATGCAACCTGATCTCTGTAATCGTCAGTGTTCCAAGGACCTAACTCAAAATAGTTGTCTTCAAAATCTTCAATAAGTGGTCGTATAGATCTGTTTAAGTATGCAAATTTAGTTATGAGAGAAGTATCTGCCCTTAGAATATCGTAGGACAGGTCTGAGGATATGTTAGCTAACTCAAGATCCTTCTCCTGATAGATCTCAGGAAGAATGGTCTTGAGAACTTCTACATAGTTTCTTCTGCTATACTTTCTAGACATAATTCATTGTTAGTAAGAAGTTGTTCAATTGAAGTATTTCATTGAACTCTAGTTGAACAGGGTCCTTGTAGTTCGTAACTTCTGCTATCCTAACCTCATCAACTTCAGTGAAGATTTCTCTCGCCACATCATCAGGATAAAACGCTTCGCCAAACTCTCTATTGTCTACATTAAAGTAGTCGTTTATCGCCCTAGATATTTTGGATTTTATGTGAGTTTCGTTTGGTTGATATTTTCTATCAAGAGTTATTCTTATATTCAAGTCCAAGGTACGGATAAGTCCATCAACTATAACCACATCATCAGTAATCATCTTCTTAGATTGCATGGCTTCTAGCATAGCTGTCTTAAAGGATAAGGATGCCTTCTGAAGCTGTAGGTTAGTTGCCTTCTGAAGAAGATAGATATCAATGATGTTAGCTGAACTGAATGCTTTTCTAGTAGCAGCTATTCCCTTGCCTGCGTTTCCTAAAGTATCTCTATAGGTGTTGGCAAAGGTAGAGTAATCATCTAAGGATACAAGGCGGTCTTGTTGTCTGAAAACCATCTTCGAGTATCTCTTAACATGGTCTATCGTTTCTGGGTCAGTGCCTCCAGTAAAGGGTCTTATGTTAGACATGGTTGCAGTAACTTCATCAGATCCAACTAAACCCCTTACAGAACTATTGATTAAGTTGGTAACTCCGTTTCCTCTAACTCCACCACCAGACCTATAAGATATGAAATAGGAAGAACCTGAATCTGGTATAGACCCTGTAACACCGTCCCCGAATTGAACAGTGGCGTTGAAACTATCATCGTATACAATTTGGAATACTTTAGAATCAGAAGAGGATGTGCTTAATAAAGATTCAACCTCAGTGTACACCCCTTGATTGTCTCCACCTTCTACTAAAACCTGAACGCTCCCTTCTATGACTGGGCCGTTCTGTAAAGTTACCTCTCTAAGGGTGTCTACATCTGTGAAGGTCCCTGTATCTTGAGCGAAGGATCCTTCTACTAGAACTGCATTTTCCCATAAGGATGCGGGCGTTGAGTTGGCGGAAAAGTCCAGAGCTTGCTTTGGCTCGAACTCAATAGAGCCGTCTGCTGTGGGCTCCGTTATTTTACCATTCTTAGTGCTATACAAAGTGTAGTTTACAGAAGCACCGTCTAATGGAGATGATATGGTAAACGATCTATTCTCAGCAGGTATTACTAGAAGCTGGTTATCGGATACAGTCGAGTCATCTAATTGTATTCTAGCTGTAGCCGCTGCTGCACTTGGGCCTTTGAACCTGACACCGATTATCTCTAAAAGCTTTCTTATGTTGCTTGGGCTCTTTGCAGTTTTTAAAAACATCTCATGAGCTATCATGTCTGTCTTCATTGATATAACAGAGGCCATGTAGGATATAAGCTCGATCATCATTAACCCTAGATCCGACTCTGCGAATAAGTTATAGTCCTTTGGGTAAACTGCCTTCACATAGTTAAGAAGGGATGTTCTTAAACTTACGAAATCATTAGCCGTGTAATCTATCAAAGCTGCTTTCTGATCTTCTCTAAACACAGTATACTTTGTGTAATCAGAAGTAGCTTTTGTAAATGGGAAATCTGTCATATCGTGAACTCCAAGGGTATAACCTCATTATTCTTTTTATCAACTACAGTTATCGCTATCTTCAAACTCTGTCCGCTGTTATCATCAGGTAACTGCAAAACCTTCAGATCTAGCAACTCAGCATTTGGAATGTATAATCTAAACTGTGCTGTTATTTCTCTCTTTAATTTATCTATCAGTGCATCGTCCAATTGCTCAAATAAATACATCCTTAGATTTAATCCAAAGTCGGGTATCATAACTCTCTCGCCTGGAGAGGTGAAAAATAACTGAGTTATCTGTCCTTTTATCAGGTTATTACCACCTGATTTAGAGAACAACCTTTCGTTAGCTCCAACGGGGAAAGAGAAGCCGTGTCTCGTATTTTCCTTCGTATCAATCAGGTCCTGCTTGGCCTTCTTAGAAATGTCCTGAGCATACTGCTTGGTCCCTGAAATGGTTCCAGTTATTGTTCTTTTTACAACCCTTTCTATATTATCAATTAGCCCTGATTTAGTGGCGTAACCTCTAGGGGTCCATCTAGTTGCTAGTCGAGGCCAGTATACGGGCTCGTCTGTTTCAAATGGAGTATCCCTCATTTCTCTCATGAAAGAGTGAACTAGAACGCCTGCACTTAGATCAATAAGGTCCTGGGTTGTCCTGTCCGTACCGTTCCATGTTGATATCGCAGGTCCTACACTTGCATGTACTTTGTTCTGCCACCCTGTAATATCTTTTTCAGGTTGATCTGTTTTTGGAACAAATCCGTTAGGAGTACCGTCAGGGTATGTCGTAGATATATTGTTACCTTCAGGCCATACAGTAGATTCGTCTACTAGTGTTGATATCCATAAACAGATTCCATAGTCGTCCTTAAATACACCATATTTGGTATTACCATCAATGTTAGAGGATCTCCATTTCCAGAACTTAACCTCAGTCCCATTGTAATCTATGGTATAAACAGGGACAGAGTTACCGTCTTCATCAGTGCCAGGGGTTCCATCAAAACCTACTCCTTCGTATTTAAAATTATTTCTAAAAGTAACCGCATGTTGAATTTCTTTATTACGGTTTCTCCAGGAAATCTCATGGCACTCAAAGTTTCTTGGAGCATCAGACCCCTCCATAAAATCAATGTGCATGGAGTGTCTTATATATCTTCTAAGAGGTTCTAACGCAAAAGGTCCTCCGCCTTTTAGATCGTGGAAAGCTATTATAAGATCTCCATAATTACTAGCGGTTTCATCTGCTCCTAGAACCTTTAGAATATGTCCTGTTACTGGGTCCTTCTTTTTAACATCACTTAACTGATCGTAAAAGAACCCTGGTTCATGTCCTGGGTCTGCGATTGGGCCTCCCATGATCCATTGGGTAGGTTCTCCGTCAATATCAGTTACTGTTCTTGATGAGTTTAAAGCGTAGTCATCTGTTTCAAAACCTTTTATATCGAAACCGTTTGAGTCGGGAGCAAGGTTCTCATCAATATGTCTATAGTGCTCAACTCTTCTAAGAGAAGTGTTTGGATCTAGTAGATCAGATCTATACACCCTAGTATCTCTTTCGTGGTCTAAGCTTATTTGAAATGATGCATATTGTGGGGCAGCGTCTGCCTGATCCTGATAGGTGAGGGTGATTGTCTTTGAGGTTTGCCCTGCTATTATCTTCTGAGTTCCGCTATCAGGATATACCATGTACGGCTCTAGATCTCCAGTCACTTTGTAGTACAAAGTAACATCCTCTATAGGAGTATATGAAAGAGTGAAAGTGGCCTTGATCTGATCTCCGTGATCCTCTATTCGAGTGCCGTCAAGCTCCATGGAGATGACAGGAGGTTCATTATTTGCATCAGGGCATAGGAGAACTACTACCTGATCTCCTCCACCTCTTATAAAGATGTTAGCAGGAAGTATACCTCCTGGGAAGTTGGCCCCTGGAAGCCCTGGATCTAATACAAAAGTATCACTTCCTTCAGGATCAGCTACAGGATTAACTAATCTAATATCTATTCTTTTCTCTTTGAACCAACCTGCCTTAGGGAGGAGTTGTATATTTATATTTTGCTCTATATTGTCTCTACTGAATTGTAGAGTTTTAGGAGTGGTGGATATAAAATCAACTCCTTCTATAGCATCTCCTACATTCTCCCATTGAACGGTATGAACTAAACCCTCTGTGGGGTTATTGTCCTTTGTAATATATGCCCCAGGAACCCCTCCTATAACATCCCTCAAAGTAACCAGTATATTAAAGGTTTCTCCAGGGTGGGCGTGCCTTCTGAAGTGGGGTTTTACATCATCTTCTACTGGGAAGGTGGTTGTGTTTGGATTTATGGTTGCAAGATATCCATCCTCACCCAATATTGTAAGTGGTGAGTACCTACTGACGCCGCTAAGGAATCCTACTGATAGATCTAACATAACCTCTCCTAGTTACTATTTACCCTAGATCTATATTTCCGAAGAAACTTCTATGGGCGGTGTAGTTTTTAGTCACTTGAGCATCCGTCAGAGGGGTAGAGTATATCTTTAAGCTTCCTATATGGCCTCCAAACCCGCTGTAGATCCCGCCAGTTCCTCCCATAAAACCGCCTCTAAAGGACTGCGGTATCGGTTGATTTGAGTTGTCGATTTGATAAGATGTAGGTAGTCCGTCTGTCCAACCACCTCCAACTATCCATGGTGTAAAGAATTCATCGTTCTTTGGACCTAGGACATACCTTGCGTTTACAGTAGGACCGTACTCGAAACTGTTAGCTGTAGGAGAAGAAGCTTTGAATGTAGGAACCTTTATAGATTGCCCAGGTTCAGTTCCAAATATATCTGATATTTTGAACTCTGCCGCTGTCTTCTGCTCCCCGTTAACAAGTCCAGAAGTTAGCTTAGAACCGTTTAAATAAACCTTGATAATATCATTTGAATAATCAAATGATACATTCAGATGAATAAACTTACTATTAACAGAGAACAAGCTCTCCCCTGCTTCGTTGGGAACAGTTAGATTTATGGCTAGACCTCGGAAGAAGGCGTCCTCAGGATTGCAGTCATCTGCTTTTATGAAGTTACATCCTTCCTTTGAGTAGGACTGAGTTGGGGCTAAGAATAGACATGTCTTCTCAGGATCATTCACCGTGTCCGCTGGAGCTATACCTGTTTGATCCCCGTTAAAGGCATCTGGTGTGTACGCCTTTCCGTTAGGAACTGTGAATATAGGATCTCTTGTGAACCCCATGACCATACCTCTAACATACTTTGTAGAAAAGTTATTAACTAGGTTAACTGCATCTAATAAAGGGGCGTCGTTAGATCCAGTATTTTCGTTAGCCAGGATGAGTCGGTAATAGTTTGAATCCAGCCAGGAACTATCCTCGGAGTTCAATTTTATGACACCTTTCGCGTCGGTTCCTACTCCTGCTATTTCCCAAGGGTTATTACCAACTGTAAGGTTAGGGGCATAAAGCCACATGTCAAAACTTGCTCCGCTTGTGTTGTAGAACAAGTCCTGCATCTTCTTGGACCCTGGAAGTTTCATATAGCTTCCTACCTCGGTAGAAGGTGCAGCATAGCTTAGTACATCAGGTTTTTGATTCTCTACAAAGTTTACGATCCCTGTGAATCTAGGAAGACCTAGACCTTTTGGGAAAACTTTATCTGCACTAGGACCAACTATTTGAGCATTCTGCTTAGGATCCCCTGTGCAATTTGTAACAAGGTACTTATCAGATCCATTGGACACTACTTCATTGTCTAAGAAGTTGTAGGATGCTATCAGACCACTTACATGGATAGGGTCTGTTAGCGTTAACACAGGAGCGGGTCCAGGCGTCTCTCCAGCGTCTTCAGTTCCTACCTGACCCGTATCAGCTAGACCTCCTGTAATGTCAGGAGAGACCGTTAGAGGCGCTAGAATCAAGCTGTTCCTAGAGGACTCGTTAGCCACAAACACTGGCTTTAGAGGTAGTACGACTCCACTAACATCACCTTGGTCCAGAACCAGCTTTCTCTGTTTTTCCAAAGCAACTGAAAGGTTAACTTTGCTAAGATAACCAAAGTCGTTAACTGGGATGTACCCTGGAGCAAACATTCCTGATAATCCGAACAGGTCTGGAGCTTTAACAGCAAGCTCAATCTGCTTCTTTCTTTTCCTAATCTTGATGTCGTAAAGTTCAATCTCGCTATAAATTTGCTGTTGAATATTAACAGCCATAGCAGAATCACTTCCAAAGTCCTCAATAATTTTGGACTTAGTATTCTCTAATCTTCCTATTGTAAGGTTCTTATGACCGTTCAATGTTTGGATAAGGTGATCTGCTTCGTAATACTCTTTCAAGATCAAGCTATCATCTATCTTCTCAATATCTAGAAGGGTATCCATGTAGTCGTTTATGTCTTTCATGGATATCGCTGTTCCTTTTCCTCCGAGGTTTGGAGCGTGGTCTAGCTTCCACCGTTCAGCGTCTGGTACGAACTTAAGGTCTTCGGTGCTAGGGGATGTGGTGCCGTCGTCATAAGTTCTGTTTTGAGAGTCGTAGTAAAGACCGTCAACAGATAGAAGGAAGGTTCCTTTAGAACTTCTTGGAGGTCCGTAGGTTAGACGGAAGATCTCATCCTCTGTCTCCAAGACATCCTCTGTTATACCCGCGATAATGTCATTAGGATCAAGTGAAATACCCTGCTCTCTTTCTCTAATGACGGTATTAATGTTGTTTAGAAGCTCTTGAGTTTTAGTTAGATAGTCGTTTATAGAATCTATTTGAGCATCGTAAACATTTTTAAGAGCCGCGTCTGGTGTAATAGGGGCGTTGGGATTTCCTTGCTCTGCTATTACAGAATCTTCAAGCTGATCTAAACAAGCTTGGATTTGATCCAGTTCACTTTTTAAAAGATTGTAGTACGAACCTAGAGTGTCTATAAAACCTTTTACAAAGTTATAAGCACCTAGAGCTTCTGTAATAAATCCTGCTACGCCACCGAACCCTGGGCTTAAATCGTAAAACTTTAGACCGTCAACTTCATCTTCCTTTAAACCTAGCCACTCTAAAATCTCAGCTTTTAATTGAGCTATTTTAGATAGTGCCAAAGCCGAACCTTGATTAGCCCTCAAGGTAAGGAAGGCGAGCATATTTCCAGGCAGTAATCGGAGTGCATCCAGACCTAGCTCTAGAACACAGGTTGGCATTCCAAAGGTAGGGATAGAAGCATCATCTCCTACAGGAAAGGTTTCTCCAAAGAACTCATTAGGGTTGTATGCCATTAGTTACCTCCCCCTGCTCCTTGGACAGCAACAGCTTGAGCATTTACATTTGGAATCACAGGTTGAATCACAGGTGGTGTTGGTGGGTTCAGAGCAATCGCTGGTGCGTGCATGGTTATGGCCGTAGTTGATTTCATAGCTATTGGTCCTACAGAGTTAATATCTAAACCTCGAACACCAGCTATTATTTGAACTATTCCAGCACTATTAAGCTGTATACATGCAGTAGGAGCCGCAAGTGGATTTGGCGTTCCTACGGTAGTTATACCTGCTCTAAGGAATATTCCTGTGGTAACGGGGTTTGATAGAGGAGAACCTCCATATGTAGTTAGGTTTATAGTGTTGTGCCACGATTCTATATCAATGTCACCATTCTTTATATCAGGAACCTTGGCTCCAAATAGAGGGCTGAATGGAGCGAAGGTAGCGTAGTTTGTTATCTTAATCTCTCTAGCTAAGGACTGTGCTTTTATCTTTACAGTGCCTCGTTGTGTGTTGAGTGTATTGTTATACTCTGCTTGAAGCTTTACCGATCCTGGGCCTTCAAGATCCTTAAGATTTCCAGGGCCACACATCTTTAAGCTAGTTTCTCCATTAACCATTCTAACATGGAACGCTTCCATCCCAGGTTGTCTGTTCATGGTCAAGTTCGTCATTCCACTACTAAGCTTTACGAACGATCTCATCATCTTGTCATTTGCCTTATCAGTAAATGACAAAATACCTTGCTTATTATCTTTCAATGAGATAGTCGCCTTGAAAGGATCTAACTCATTCAATTCTTTATCAGAGGGGTAGTTATAGTAACCCTCTCTAAGGTCTCTTCTTCTAACACCTACTATGGTAGACATGTAAAAAAAAGAGTTATCGTTGTCAGCAGTAGCTACGAGAACAATATCTCCCCTTTGAGGATATGCAGTCATACCTCCTCCACCTAAGGTTCTAGCGTAAGGCGTAGTGAATACTACAGGAACACCTTGACCTTGATCAAACTCAGAACCTATCAACCTGCAAACTATGCAGGTAGGATCTGTAGGATCTGCTTCCGTTTCTACTACTGCTGTGAATAGATTCATAACTTATTATATCTCTGGATTGGCGAGGTCGAATATCTTTCTAGCATAGATCTCCTCTAAATCATGAACATTGCTAAGATAGTTAGCAAGAGGACATACAAATAACTCAAGTTGAGTATAGCATTCCCCATCACCCATTACATGTTTTATATGCTCTATCTGATAGAGGTTTGTTATTAGCGACTTTCTAGCTAGTGGATTGTCTATGAGTGGAACATTTGGATTTATAACTCTTAAAAATATTAGATGATCATCTTTTGAATAGCTTTGATACTTTCTAAATTTAGGTTTAATCTTTAATGATATCCTTCTGTTAGCATCTCTCATCCTAGTAAAGTATGTGAGATAGTTTATTAAAGAAGTAGATGACACATTGCTCTTACTTATATTTTTATTTGATTTTATCCTATTTAGAAGATCTCTAGTGGTGGCTTGAGCATCTGAAAATTTGCTTCCTGCTCCGTCTCTTAAAAGCTCGTCTATTGCTAGGTTTGTTTTTGGATTTTCAAAGCTTTGTCTAGCAATAGTATTAGCTATATAATCTATTTTTCCGTCTGTAAGAGGGTCCTGAGGACTTGCCTTAACACTCTTAACCATAAAATCTAAATCATCTACTGTAGGTTTTTGGGTGAATGCAAAAATATCATCTACAAAGGGTAATGGTAAGGTGTCAGCTTGTTTTACTTTAATATTCAAGATGTCATCATTATTCCTGTTCAAAGTATAAAATTCAAATAACGATAGCAACCCTTTCTTTAGTATTGGTTTTTCTATCATTCCTGAGTTTAAGGAAAATTCAGATCCTAGTAACTCTTCTCCCTGAACATAATTATAATGATTCACAAGTTTATGAACATACCCAAGCACATCTCCTTTGAAAAACTTCTTCATATTTATTTCTGAGATTGCGCTGGAAAAATTAGATACTTCCTTAAAGAATTGAACTATCTTAGCTTGCTCACTTCTTTCTACTATATTAGGATTTACATTAAGAATTCCCCTTATAAAGGCCGCTCCTGCTATTATTAGTAATGGTCTAAACTGTGTGCTATTATCTTCTAAATCTATAGAGAGCAAGCTTTCTTTGGTTCCGTTTTTTCTATCTACAAGATAATAATCTTTATAAATTCCGCCTTCGTTAGTACAATGTGTTTTTATAAACTCCTCTACATGTACAGGATCGTTTATATAGCACGCTTGCATATAGGTTTCATCTACTGAAAACTCTTTAAGTAAACTATTGAGTATTCCAATACATTTATTAATCCTACTTGCGCTTGGGCCAGTGGGGTTTATAATATTAATTGTTATATCTACTTGAAAGGGTTCGTTCCATCTGCTTATTGATTTATCACTTTCTATTTCTTTAAATAATGCTATTCCACAATTTGAAAACTTTTTGATTATACCCTGCTGCATTTTAGCATCCCATATTGGAAGCTTCGCCATAGGATCACCGTTAGATTCTTTATAGTCCTCCATGTGCTCTAGTATTTTTGATTCTAGAGCAGGTGGTAAAAATACCATAGGTATAAAATCATCGGAAGTTACAGTTTTACCCTTTTTATAATCTGTAAGGTAATTTTGAAAGAAGAACTCTAGTGTGGGCGCTAGATTATAAGAGTTATCTAACTCTATGTCATCTGGAACCATACTTATGTATGAAGCTAGTCCTGGGGACATTGCCTTCTTATACTTCGCTCTATATAAATAAAACTTTCTAGAGTCGTCGTCGTTTTTAGGCCAAATGTTCCATGTACCTTCTTGAGCATTAGATTGTTGTTGAGTTACATCTCTTTGATCAACGGAATCTCTAGTATTTTTCTTAAACTCATCCGATACTACTTCGTCAGAAGGAGGGTATGAAATAAATTTAACAGTTAAAGTGTAAGCACTATCCGTACCCTGATCCAAAATAAATTTAGATACAGTAACTTTTTTGAATGGAACAGCGTTCTTAAAGTTATCAACACCATACATTACATAAAATGTATTAGATAGAAAGTTATCAGACGGGTCTTCAAAACCTATATCTTTCTTTTGTTCATCAGAAAGTTCGTTATACTCAAAACCCTCATAGAGAAATTTCTTGTCTGTATCTATCTCGGTTTTATTACTTAACCCGTCTGGGGCTCCTTGAACATCGTCAAACCTTCTTAACACATCCGCGAACACATTTCTTGATGTTTGAAAATATTTTAATAGAACCTCTCCAGTTGGGTCAAATATTTTCATGATCATGTCATTACCTTCACTACCTTGATTATCTTCAAAAGATAGAAGCTTCCCGTCCTCTGTAGACAGGATTACCATATCATCATCCAACTCGTCAAAAGAGGTTACCGTTTGACGAGTTCTACTTAGAATTACGAAAGGTCCGCTAATCTTATTAATCATAGGTCAGGTATTTTTATTGCGTCCCCTGGGGACATGTTTTCAAAAGGATCGTTTATGTTGTTCACTTGTAGTATGAGCCACCAGAATCTAGGTGAATCATAGAATACATTTGATGTTAGATCTGGTCTGTGTTCATGTTCGGTAGGTATTACTCCGTTTATAATATTAAATCTAGAATCTATATTAGCTATAAAATCATCCATAGGTGTCCCTAGTGATGTTTTTACGGAAACCCCTTTATGCAAAACATTAGTTTCACCGTAGAAGTACCTACTAAGATTTGAATTATTTTTTTCCATATCAGTTCGTCCTTGCGGTTGGGTCTATTGTTGAGAACGAATCATTTATAATTGAGTCCCACCCTGGTACAAAGTCCCCATCTGTTTTTGGATTGAAGTTTCTTCCTCTTAATCTAACCTCAGATAGATCCATCTTTACTTTTATAACATTAGGTAAAAGAGTGTCTCTGTCATACCCCGCGCTTTCATCATGAGATATTCCATAGCTAGTAACCACACAAGGAATATTATCATATAACATACCATGAGACAACCTTACTACAGGAGGTCCTAAGTATGATTTTTTAGAATGAGTCATGACACTAGTTCTTAT
>Ga0208898_1000168_pt1 | contig 54889 bp, 64 predicted proteins | sample VirMetDEL_Mar_4_FD_184513 | JGI IMG/M metagenome (GOLD analysis project Ga0208898, IMG submission 184513) | Aqueous microbial communities from the Delaware River and Bay under freshwater to marine salinity gradient to study organic matter... | ecosystem: Environmental > Aquatic > Marine >... | reverse complement strand
GTTCGCCCCGGTGAAGATGTTTCCATTTGTGCCGTTTGCAAAATAAATACCAGCGCCATCATTTTGCAAGCAGCGAATAAATGTAAACACGTTTGCATTCGATGGCAGGTTATTCGCAGAACCACCCCAAACATCAAAACCAGATGCGATATAAAGCCCGTGACTGCCGTTCGAAATGCACTCAAGATTATTGATCTGGTTCACACCACATTGATACATAGCGACGCCAACATTTCCGCATCGTGAAACAGAGACGTTTTCGATTGTTGCTGATGTAAGCCGTAGAAAAGACAACCCGATCTGATTTGTTTTTGTCCTGTCACCAAGAATAGAAAAGTTGCGGAACGCAAGGCCAGCCACATCGTAAGTCCCAGTCACTGTAGGCGTTCCTGCGTTTCTCATTACTTGACCATCGACCGTTGGCCGAATGACTGTAGAATACTTCCCAGCACCTTCAACGCTGACATTCTGAGGAACAGTCAAAGTTGCAGAGGTAAGATACTGCCCAGCAGGAAGCACAACAGTCCCGCCACCTTTGACCACATAGCCGTATCCGGTGAACGGAGTGTCTGAGATTACAAGTGAGCCAGCCGCATCAAGCGCAGCCTGAATGGCAACAGTATCATCTGCAACGCCATCACCGACAGCGCCATAGTCTTTGACGTTAAAGAACGATCCTTCGATCATCCTGTTATGTGCTTTTGTCAGCGCCATGTTTTAGCTCCTCAGGATGCCGTGTATTGACCAGTAAAATAGATGATTGTGTTTGCGGCATCTGCCAAATCGGTTCCGCTTAGGTTCCCTCCAGTAGCCTTGTAACCAAACATAGAACCCGATGCGATCCAGAGTGATGCCGCAACGCCTGTGTTCAAGTAAGTAAAGAACGCCCCACCAATCTGACCGACAGAAAAAGGCAAACCAGTAAGCGTAAACTGGTCACCAGTTGCAGTTCCAGCGTTTGTGCTGATCTGCCCGGTGATTGTCACAAGGTTTCCGATTTTGGTATAGACACCACTTTGCGATGCGTATCCTACACCGGATATGCCCGCAGATACCGCAGGCGTCCACGTCCCCTCCTCATAGTCATCGAACAGTTCGCTTGTGCCAGTGCCAGAGGTGGCAGAGAAGTCGATGCCGTTGCCAGAAGGGACAATCAAATTCCCATCTGCAAGGACAATGTTTTTATCGTATCTGACGGTCAAAGCAGGGTCTCGTCCAATCCGAAAGACATGACTGCCAAGGCCCATTTGATCGTAATAGCAAGTATATCCGCTTTGAAAGATTTCGTTGCTGTAGACACCACCTGAAAACTCATCAGATATTTTCAAAAGTGGTTCATTCGACTGAATGGTTAAAGACTTGACCGTAGCCAGCCCATCAACATCAACAGTCCCAAACTCAGGGTGTCTACCGAAAACACCGCCGTGCTGTTTGATCGTCATTTAATCGTCCCCCATGTCGGAGTTGTGCCGCCCTGCGTGAAGAACACGCTGTTAGATGTTGCCGCATTGTTTACCGTCACACGGATGTGCTGATCGGCAGAGTTGAACCATTGGTCCAGAACCTCGACGTAAGCATAGCCAGATGCACCCCATGACGGGGCATTGGTTGCGGAGACTGCTGCAATGTCAACGGTGAAATAAGAGCCAGTCACCAGATCATTGAAGTCAAACGTCCATCCCGCTGGGAGCAGAGAACGGAAGCCGTAATTCTCACGGAACAAGAACCCTTCTACTGCAAGGATCGAACTGCCTGACAATGAGGCGAAAAGCTGTCGAGTTGAACTGGTCAGCGTGTTGTAGCAGTCACTGACTTCGATGTTCAGCTTGCTCGTCAAAGCACCGCCGCCATAATTAGTGTAGCCAATAGCATACAAACCCATTGGGCCACGAACATCATGGACGACAATGTTTGTTTTTGTGGACTTGGCTTCGACTTCACTTGCCTTGAACTCAACGATGGATCGATCCAGTGCATTCGTCAAAGCGCCTATAGGCTGGATGACAAGCCCATTGACTTCTGTGTAACTCTCCAATGCAGTGGCTTGGTGGATTACAAAAGCATACCGAGGAATGAGAACCTCAGTCAGGATGGTCCCACCAATACTCTTGCCGACGTTCTGCTGATTGTCCAAAAGCTGTTGAAATGCCACAGGCGCAAAAGAGGCACCAAGTGGACTGGTCGCCCCGTTCAGGCGATACTCAAACAAAGGATCAACAAGAAGCGACGTTCCTCCTGTTTGGAAATCAAAATCCAAGCCGTTGGAAATCGAAACGACGTTCTGACGGTAAACCTTTGGCCGCATCACCGTTACATCAGAGCATTGGCTCTTGAAGCTGCGCCCTTGGCAGTCAACGAATGTGGGTTCATTCAGGCGAACAGAGCCACCACGAGCATTGTATGTCGTGCCGAGTATTTTGCCGAGCGTGGCAATACCGTCTGCGTCAAAAGTTCCGCCGCCAACAAGGACGTTTTTCACATAAGGCTGATTGATCGTGACAACGCCCGTAAAAGCGCCGACAGAAATGCCCTTGCAGGCACCACCTGATCCAGCACGAGAAACGCCAACAACACGAGGTTGGTCAATAAGAACGGCCTCATAGTCGCCATAAACAAAGATAGCTTGGTTTTCGTAGGTGGCCGATGCATCAGTGTTGTAGCAATCAACAATAGTCACAGGACATTCAATGTTGACCTGCCCACCTTGCGATGTTGCATTGTGACGAAACCCGATGGCACTTGCGGCTTTGCTGTTGCAGTCGATGTAGAGTGAACCGCCAGTGATGGAGCAGTTATTGACCGCAGTTGTTTCGAGATAGAACAGATCACGGAAGCCAGTGGATGCAGCATCAACCGTAATGGTCACAGCACCCCTGCACACGATATGAGCTTCTCCAGATGCTCGCAGGACGTAAGGCTGGATGGGGCCAGTGACCCGAAAACTTCCTTCCAGATGCACAGGTATGCCAAGTGGAATTGCGTAATCAAAAGCCGCCTTCAAAGCCGCAGTGTCATCCGTCACACCATCGCCTACGGCTCCAAAATCCTTTACGGACACGAAGTCACGCAGGCGGGATTGAACCGTGCGGGTGACTGCACCCGCTCCGGGTGGGACATACTTCGTCGTGCTGGCCTGTGCAGCCTCCTGCAGCGCACCCTCGACGTTGTCTGAGGTGTAATACCCACCAGCGTCAGCGATGCTAATCTCTGCGGCTTGGTCGTGCTCATCCACGAGGTCTGTGATGGAGGCTGCTGTGACCCGCATCTCGACGCGGCTGCCCGTGCTGAACCCGTTGGCCGTCGTGCCCTCTTGCCCACGCTGAATGGCCAGCGTGTCACCGCTCTTGCCTGTGACCTTGACGATCTCGCGCGTGCCCTGTGCGCTCACCAGCGTGGCGTAGAAATACTCACCAGCCGCCAGTGCGGGGAACTTAGTCCCTTCGCCAGTCGCAACGACCATAGCCGTCTCAGACGCATTGATCGCCTGAGCTAGGACACTATCGACGTTGTTTTTCAGAATGACCGGCATCGTCCCTCACAACAGCAAAAAGTCCAGACTGTCGATGTAGTTCTGCAGGTTAGCCGCTGTGACCCTGATCTCCAACCGGCTGTTCGCCGCGAAGGGAATGGCCAGCGTGCTCTCCTGCGCCCTCTCGATAGTCATCACATCATCGGCGCGAGCAGTGACCTTGATGATCTCCATACCACCGGCGGTGCTGCTCAGCGTAGCAAAAAAGAAGTCCCCGGCCCCAAGGACCGGGAACAAGGAGCCGGTGCCAGTGGCAACGGTCAGGGAGGTATCGGTGCTTTGGATAGCCAGCGGTACTGTGGTCGTGGCGTTGTTTGTGATCTTCAGAACCATCGGCTACCTCACGCGAATTTCGGGGCGGTGGCACGCATAGTGCCCCGCATGTTTCCAAGGTTGGCCCGCGCCCGGCGCTCCACCATCTCGCGGAGGAACTGCTTGGCGTGGTAGGACGCCAACTCGCGGTCAGACCAAGCGACGTTCGGAAGCACCAGAAGGTACTGCAGGGCACTGTGCAGGATGGCTTCCTCAAGTTCGTTGAAGATCATCTCATCCATACCCTCAGCATCACGCGATGGCTTCAGGGCGTAGAACATCCGGGTGGTGTAGGTCTTCTCGTCATCCGGCAGTGGCAGGACGATGTACTTGTCAGGCGTCAACTGCGTGATCGAGCGCGGCTCAGACGCCTTGGCCACCACAGCCTCGGGCAGCACGAACGCAGGGTCCTCGTTGAACAACCCATCGTTGTATTCATAGGTGTTGAACGACCCCGACGGCGTCAGGCTCCACACAGTGGAGGGGTCCTCCCCGCTGTAGAGGTCAGCCCACTCAGGATATTGGGACAGGGCCTGCTCCAGCGTTAGCTTCGACAGCGGGCGGTCATTAACCATCGCGTCGAACAGGACGTGGACCTCAGTACCGACAGGCTTGTCGTAGATGTACTCATGTACACCGGGCAGAAGCGGGAACGTGGGCTGGGTATAGCGCCAAGCAAGCGTGCGCTCGCACACGCGGATCGCCGCATCGCGGATGTACTGAATCATCGTGTACTGGGGGCAGCCCGGCACACTTGGGTTCAGTCTCGGTACCAGTGATGCGAACGTGCGTGTCGCCATCAGCCAATTCTCCTCGGGTCAAGCCCTGCTTCATCGCTATCCGTGATCTCGCGGGATTGCAGCGAGACCCCCAGACCCTGCGTAAACGCATCGAGGAATAGCTTGGCACGTCCAGAGTTCACGTGTTCATCGTCCACGGACTCGGCCAGATACACTGTGCCATCCACGATTGTCGGGAAGTACGCATCAATCGGGGCAGCGATTGGATCATTGAGGGCGTAATCCGTCGGCACCTTGGCGTATTCTGCGAGCAGTATAACGCCTGATACGGGCCGAGGGTAGAGAAAATATACATTCGGGTTCCGCACGTGCCGCATGAAGTTCACAGGCGTGCCTGCCGCCTCGCTGCGCCACCCGGGGTATGTCTGATCGAAGACATCCCGATCCACCTCTGTGATCGTGCTACCGTCCTTGACGCCGAAAATCTCTACCAAACGGATCGAGTCAGCGGGCATCGACTGGACGGTGGTGTTCGCCGCCGTGCTAATATCCCCGATCTGCAGAAACAGATCAGGGCGATACATCGCTGCGCGCTTGAGCGTCTGGTTGACGAAGCCCAGCATATCAACGTCCGAATACCGCTGCGGCGAGCGGCTGTCGTTGATGAGCTTGCGGGCTTCAGAGATTACCTCGGCGGGTGTCATTCAGGCAAATCCTTCGACGCATCGGCTTCTATTTCAGGAGCAACATACTTCGGTTCTTCCTTGATGTCATCGGTAGACAGATCGAGTGCTCTTGTCTTGCGCTTCGCCCGGGTCTTCTTAACAGCCTCCACCTGCGCAGGCTTCACGAAACGCTCGGGGAAGGCTTCTTCTTCAGTCACAGGTTCGCACAACGGGTTCTTGGCGAGGATTTCATTCCAGCCATAGATGAAGCCGTCTTTCTTGTTCCGCAAATACATCATCGTCATTTCTTCCTCCGCTTTCCTGATGGTGTAACCGGCCACGACTTGCGGGCCGGACTCGTCTTCTTCGCTGCCATCACCACTTAACGCGATCCGACCAGTACGCCGCCGACATCTTACCCTTGGCGATGTTCTTGGCGTGGCGGGCTTTGAACGCCGCTCGACGCTTCTTGTCCGCATCGCTCTCACCCTTGCGAGCGGGCGATCCTTTCACCCCCTGCTCTCCGAACCGGATGGTCTTCACCTGATCACCCTCTTTCGCCACGACCACATGCGACTTGGTGGGATGGCTCGGTGTGCGCTTGGGTTTGTTGTAGCCCTCCACACCGGCGCGTTCGAGGCGAGGGTCCTTTGCCATCAGCTATTCACCCCCTTAAAGACCACGAAGTTGATGACTGGCGTGTCGCTCGGAGTGGCCGAGTTGTTGACGTTGTGAACCGATATTTTGCACGATCCAGCCGCTGTGGCCGTGACGGTCACATCGTAGGTCGCTGCTGTCAGGCCAGAGGCAAAGCTCACGAGCACCACATCCGTTGCAGCGATGAAGCTGTTGGTCAGCGTGAACTCCTGAGAGGACAGACCAGAGATCGAGCCAGCGACCAGTGTGATCTGCCCGCTGATTTTATTCAGTGTTACGCCGGTCGTACGGCTCGTAAGCTGTGTTACCGTGCCGCCGGTGCCCGTGGGGTAGCCCATCGAGGTCGTAGCCGTGACAGTGGTGCCGCGCACAGAAGCTGCCGTGGTTGCGCCGACAGTCGTCCCGTCGATGGCTCCGCCGTCGATGTCCACCTTCGGGAGGTTCACCTCGCCCGTGCCTTTGGGCGTGATGTTGATGTCGATGTTCGTGTCGGTGCCGTCGGCCAGCAGGTCGTTCCCGGTCAGCGTCAACCCCGCTGCCGCGTCGTCGGTATAAAACCCGGTGGAAGTAATCGACGTGATACCAGAAAAACTGCCGGTGAAGACGACGCCGGTGATCGACCCACCGGTGATGTTGATGTTGTTCGAGTTCTGAGTGGCGATGCTGCCCAGCCCGAGGTTGGTCCGCGCCCCGGAGGCGTCCGACGCGCCAGTCCCGCCGTCAGCGACGGCGAGGTCCGTGATCCCTGTGATGGTACCGCCGGTGATGGCCACCTTGGTCATGCTGACCGAGCCGGTCCCGTTGGGGTTGAGGACGAGGTTGCCGTTGGTGTCCAGCGTGCGGATCGTATTGCCGTCAAGCTGGACGTTGTCTACCGAGGCGGAGCCTGTCCCGACCTTCAGGGCTGTCGCCACCCCTGCGGCGCTGTAGACGGTCTTCTCCGAAGCCGTAGGCCCACCATCCACATGCAGGATTTGGTCGAAGGTGTCTTTGATCTGACTGCCTGTGAAGTTCGTGGGCATGGTTTTGGTTCCTTATGCGGGGGTCACAGAAGCAGAACCATCCGCGACGTACCACGGGTCAGCGGCGGCACTACCGTTGGCGATCATCAGTCTATTGTTGGTCGTATCATAGACCACTTTGCCCTGCACTTTGTCAGTCGTGTTGATCGCATCCCCCACGGCTGCGATTGCCGTATCTGCTACGCTTTGCAGTACAAGGCCCGAGGTAACTGTCTGCTGCGCAGTGAACGTCTGCGCCACATCCGTCTTCACCGTGTCGGCATCGTAGGCTTGGACGGTAACCCCAATGTCTGTATCGACGACAACATCCGACCCGCCATTCTGCAGCGCACCTGTGAAGTTCGCGGTCACGTCATCGTACTTGGCTGTGTCGGCATCATAGGCTTGGACATCAACACCGATCTCAAGACCGAGAGTCACACGCTGGGCCGTAGCGTCTGCGTCGTCCAAGATCGCACGCCCTGCGGCAGTAAGGCTGGCCACCGTATATGTGTCTGCGGCTGTGGTGTAGATCATGTTGTCAGCGGCTGTAGTCAGCCCCGCAATGGAGGTCAGCCCTGCGTCGAGCGGCTGTTTCTCCGTATCGAGTTCGTTGATGGCCGCCTGCACAGTCGTCGCCGCAACGGCCCCGGCAGGCGTGTTCCCGATTAACGCAGCGCCACCGGCAGCAGTAAGATCAGTGACAATCTCCGCTATGGCGGTCGGCACTGTGGTCGCTGATACAAACCCAGCGGGTGTATATGGCAAGTCCCCGACCATGCCATCGGCAAGCTGCGAGCGCGAGATACGCTTGGTCTCATCGGCATCAGCATCGAAGATCACGAGATCATCGTTATTGGCGCTACCTGCGCCAGAAAGAGCCGTGAGTCCTAAAATGCGAGTGCCGGGCATGTGTGTGTCCTCTCAGATGGTAAGGCAGGCCCCGAAGGGCCTACCTATTACTCAAGGACGTAATCGAAGATCACGTCAATGTGTGTTGCAGTCGTGACATTGCTGCCGGTCTTCCCAACAGTGACCGCCGTACCTGCGTCGTTCGCAGTGTACGATGCACCATCAGCAAGAACCGCAGCACCCGTACCACCGGCGGTCAGCACAGCACTCTGCGTCAGGTTGGCCTGAGCAAAAGCAACCAGCTTGCGTCCGGTAGACAGGGTGGCGAGAACGTCCACAGTCGTAACTGCGCCAGCAGCACCGCCAACGGCGATGGCCTTGCAGTTCACCATGCGGATGCTCTTGCCCGCCACAGCGGCAACGAGAGTCGCCCCTGCATTGACCTCAGCAATCGTGAACCGCTTGCGCGTGCTCAGGACCGAGTCGGTCACGTTCAACTGCGTGATCGTCGCAGTATCGGCTTCAAGGCTGATCGCTTTCAGCCGAGAGTGGGTTACACCATCATATTTTGACATGAGTTCCTCCTTGGGTGGAGGTAGGGGCCGAAGCCCCTACCGTTAGCTCACGTCGGCCATGACAACCCACGCCTTGACCACGAGGTCAGTCGGCATGGCAGTGCCAAACGAAATATCCAGCGTATCCGCCGCGCTATACACGGTGGGGTTCGCAAGGTTCGCCGCACTGGTACCAGTCGCGTTGATAGCGATGCCGGTAGCGTAAGTCACAGAACCGTCCGCCAGAACAATGGTGCCCGTGGTGTTGGTAGTTTCAGCCGTGGTGACGGTGAAACCAGCCGACAGGACAACCGACCCTGCGGGGATACGCAGGACCTGCAGCGAGTCACTGGTGGTCAGGGCCGAAACCCCAGCCGCAGCACGCGCTGCAATGATGGCAGCGAAGTCGAGTTCCACGGACATGACCGTCAGTTGGTCGTTGCCCGAAGCAAGGTACGCATCTGCAGTACCTTTGTTGAAGCCGAGGCTATCAGTATAAGCAGTCATCTATCTGCCCTCCTTAGAACGAGATGACGGCCTGAGCGATGGCTTCAGGCTTGATGACCTTGTAGCCGTACACTTGCAGACCGCGAATGATGTTACCGAAGGTGGACTCGGCGCGGAGCGACTCCATCTCCGTCATCTGCGATGCGAAGGTGAAACCCATCTTGTGGCCAGCGATGATGCTGTACTTACCCGAGTCAACGTACAGGTTGTGCGACACGTAGATCGTGAAGCGGTCAACCATGCCCAGACGACCGTTGCGGACGATGGAGGTGCCGTCGCCAGTCAGCGATGCGTCCTTCAGTTCCGACTTCTTGATGAGGCCAGCCATCTTGGCCGGGATCACCAGATAACGGTCACCCTCGGGGGCATTCGCCTCGTCGAGGACGGTGCCCATATCAACGATCAGGTCAACCACCGAGGTGGTACCGCCAGCGCCATCCTTCGACACGGTCAGCGGAGAAGCCGTCGTACCAAGGTTGAACGATGCCGACTGCTCGCCTGCGGTCGCGCCCTTGTTGGTGGCGGCGATGTCAGGCAACAGATCGGTCAGCACACGCTGGTCGATCTTGATCTTCATACGCTCGGAAGCGTCCTTCGACCAAGTATCCATCAGGTTGATGTCCGTCTGAACCTTGTCCACATCGTCTTCGACGCAGGCGAAGTACTCACCCTTGTCGATGACAAGCTGCAGCTTCGGCTTGTCGGGGTTTTCCACGGTCAGGGTCTGACCCTTCACGTAGTCACGAATGGTGATTTCCGGGGTGGTACGGATATTGACCGTGTCACCCATGTTACGGATTTCACCTTCGTAGTCGGTGTTCGAGATCGCTGCGAGCACAGTGGCGTCGTAGAAGTTCTCGATCAGTTTGCCCGACCAGATTTCGGGGATGAAGTTGCCGCTATAATTCGGGCGGCCACCGGCGACAGGATAAGACATCTCATGCCTCCTAAGTTCATGCGGTTACGATACGACCTTCCCGCTGTGCAGCGAAAATGTCGCGCTCAATACGGTCACGCTCAGTCTCCCGTCCCTTATACTTGCCCTTCTGGACATCAGAGAAGAACTTCTTGATGTCATCGGACGTATAGGTCTTGGCTTCGCCTTGGGGCTTTGCACCGCCAGACCGGCCTTTGCCGGGTGCTACCTGACGTTCAAGCTCCGAAGCAGGCTGAGACTCCCGCTGGATACGAGCATCTTGACCACCAGTCATGTCCTTCCAAGCCGTGAAGAAATTCGCTACCCGACGTACATCCATGTTACGCTGTGCGTCATCAAGATACGTCTGGCGCGGAATACCAGTGAGCGGATCGACTTCGAGGAGCCATGCTTGAAACTCCTGATTTCCGTTGATGTCCTGCCAGTCAGGTACAGCCGTCTGTAGGTCTGCCCAGAACCGCTGTTCATTGGATACGGCATGGCTCTGCGAAAGCTGGCGAACCTGCGGGATCACGGTGCCTTGCATTTGCCGCACCAACCGCTTGAGGTCGTTGATCTCTGTGTCTTTCGACGACATCTCCTCGCGGAAAACGCGCCGCATAACTTCGATAGAGTCGCCGTAGTCTTCCATGTCCTGCTCAGTAACGAGCTTTTGGGTAGGAACCTGCTGGGGGGCAGGCGCGGCATTCATCGAAGCGATCAACTGTTCAAGCTGCTGAACACGATTGTTTAGCTCACGCTTCTCAGCGTGGAGCCGGGGGACCTCAGCGTTGTACATACCCTGCAGGGTCTTGTACTTCTGCTCAATGGTCTTCTCGGTCTTGTCGCCCGCAGGCTGCTCTTCTGCCTTGGGCGCGGGTGCTTGCTCTTGACTGCTGTCGGCTCCACGTACCGTACCAGTGTCCTCAGTGCTTACAGGCGTAGCCTCGGCCTCTTGGCCCTGCTCACCGGTGTCCACATTGAGTTCTTCGTACAGTTTGTTTACTGCCTCAGATTGTTTCCGAACTTGCGCTGGTAGTGCCATAATGAACGCTCCTCATCGGTGTGCGTATTCCGCAGCTATCCTTTGGATTCTGCCGCTAGGTCAGGGGACTTTTTCATGAGTTCATGAAGCTCTTTCAGAACCTGACACCGCCCCTGTGCAAGTGCCACGTTCTGTCCAACACTGGGTAACTGCTCCAGCTCCTGACGATACCAGCCTTCGATCCACTGCAGGACCTCCGGGAACTGGCGCGTCGTCAGAGCGAGGGCTTTGACTACTCTGGGATCAGGGCGCTTCATCCTGCTCCCCCAGTGTTGCGATTCATCACGGTGTTAGCCTGTTGGCCACCCATGGGCATACCGCCCGGAAGGGTGGGTGTCGGCGCACCGCTTTGTTGCTGTCCGCCCTGCGCAGCCTGCAGCGCCATGGCCTGCGCGGCCAGTTTCTGCTCATACGACTGCTTCTCGCGGGACGGGATAATGTCGTCCACCGGCATCTGCAGGCCCTTGGCGACTTCGCGCAGTATCGCGGCGCGACCGTCTGGACCCATGATCTCGATGTCGATGGGGTTGGCCGTGGCGTTGAGGAACTCCACGCGGCGGACGTTGACGGTCTCCTTGACCGCAAGGTTGATCGCACCCTTCGGTACAATCTCCACATCGCCTTTGATGCTCTCATCCGGGTCGTAGCGCATGTTGTAGATGAACTGGCGCTTGACGATGGGGTGGATGATGTCGTTGTCGATGTGCATAACGACCTGACGGATGCCCTTACCCGCAGACCCCATGAGCATCGACAGGCCGGAGGCTGTGCGCCCTGCGCCCTTCACGTTGGTATCGCCGTAGATGTAGGCCGGGATTCCGCTGTGGTCGTCCGCCAGCCGCGAGAACCGGTCGTAGACGCCCATCAACTCGTTGGCACGTGAATCCGGCTGCGAAAAGCGCACGGCAGGTGCGCTCGATCCGAGCGGGTCATTCATCGTCTGCCAGATTTTCCACGGATGAAGTTGGGTGATGTCTTCGTTAGGCGGGATACGTTCGAGGTTGACCTCGACCTGCGGCCCCGAAGCAATGGCCATGTTATTGACCAGCGACCGCGCCGCTGCGTTGCAGATATTCTGCACATCCTCGATGATCTCTGGAATGCCTTTGCCCCAGAACGCCCCGGGCTGCTTGATGAAGCTCGTCTTGGCGTAGGGCTTTTCGCCCAGCGGATCGTAATTCAGGACCGCCTTGATGACGTAGTTCCCCACGATCCACACGTTGGCGTCGTACTCACGGGCCGTATCCGGGACTTCTTCCTCGCTCAAGCCCCACTCACGGAGCATCTCACCGCTGACTTTGCCCCAGAACTCCAGCGCATCGTACATCTCGGTGGGCGAATTGTAGGCGTAATAGAGGCGCTCCTGCTCCTCTTTCTCCAGTTCCACGTCCTCGTTGATCCAAGACTGGCCGTTGCCAATCTCAAGGACCTTGCGAACCGCGTCGTCGTCATACCCCGGCACACCGATCAGATCAGCCAGTTCCATCCGGCTCATGTGGTGGTGCTCGAATAGATACCCGTCGTTGATGTTCCGCACGCCCGGCTCAGGGTACATACGGAACGGATCAACCCGCTCAAACTCAGGCCCCAGTCGCTCTGTCGCCTCGACGACAGTCGTCCCGTCCATGGTCTTGGTGTAGCCCAGTACGCGCTGGCGGCGCACAACAGGCCCCTTCACGAAAGCAGCCGGAAACGTCACGAGGTCGGTGATGAACTCGTTGAACGCCTCAGACCAGCCGCCCTGCTCGAACTGATCCTCGATCTTGTTCTTCATGCGATCCGAACGGTTCTGTGCTTCCTGTAGCACTCGGAACCTATAGTCCTGTGCCACCATCTCACGCAGTTCGGCCATCTCCTCCACCGTGGGGGCCTTACCATGCGCCTGCAGTATCTCGACAACCTTGCCGCCGAACGCTTGCTCGATCTCCATGTCGGTGTCAGGCGAGAGGTCCGGGATCGTCGTCGGGTTCAAATCCCACGGGGGCATCCCTTGGTCGAGCATGATGTCCCGCAGCCAACTCTCAGCCGCCCGGCACTTCACCTCGGTAATCATCATGTACACTTCCGAGCCGCCCTGCTGCCTGATCTGGCTCAGCTTGTCAGCCTCGTACTCGCCGTTGCGCTGCCGCATGGCTCGTAACATGATGTCTTCAATAGGTTTTTTGGCAGTGCGGGCTGCATCCCAGCACTCGCGCAGATAAGCCGTCAGACCCAGAATGAAGGGGTCGTTCTGGCGCGCCTGCAGTTCGCGGTCGATCCGCTCCTGCTCCTCACGAGCAAGAGTGTTGTTATCTACAACGCGTAGGATCGTCAAACCAGCCATGTCGCCCCGTCATTCACAGGTATACCTGTTTGTCAATATACACATCGTTTAGTTTCGCGGCAACCCAAAGAAAAACCCCCGCCGGGTGACAGCCAGCGGGGGTCAGTGAGGCGTGTCTGAGCAAGTTCCAACAGGGAGGAGTTGGTCCCGTGACGCGTTGAGACTACTATGTCCAGCCTGCAGATGCAACAGGTCTGATCTCCCGACGCTGTATCATGTGCCCTGCCTCACCCCCGGACGCTATATGTAGCATCAGGTACTGGAGTGCTTCGGCCACGTGGCTGTGCTTGTTCTTGTCAATCCCGCCGTTCTTGTCGAACCGGTACCCACCCATCATGGCGGCTTTAAGCTGCGTGCAGCGTGGATCGAGCAGGAACGCCGGGTCGCCGTCCACCTGCCTCATGAGGTAGTCGTCCACTGCGTTGATCCGTGCGCTGACCTTGTTGGTCTTGGCCGGGATGACCCTCAGCCCTTCAGCCTTGATGATGTCCACAGCCGACCGCTCGTCAGTCTGCGCCCGCTGCACACCCGCCGGGTCCACGACAATCAGGACCGGCGCACCGGGAAAGCGTTCATAAAGGCGGGGCTTGAGCATCGTGCGGACGAAGCGTTGAATCCCCATGTCGAAGCTCACTAGCTCGTCCAGAATCAAGGCCCGTCCGCGAGGGTCTTGTTGCCCCAGAACGGCAGCGGGAGTCAACCCCAAGTCCATCCCCACCATGATGGGCCGCACGCCATTTTCGATCACCCGCAGCCGTTGGCCTGCCATGTGGTAGTCCGGGCGGAAATACTGATACACCGGTTTCCCGTTGCTGCTCAGACCATACTCGCCGTCGATGAAGACCCGGATGTAGTCCTCACTGCGACCCTGTGTATCGTAGTACCCATCCGGCAGGTTCTCGATGTTCTCCGCGTAGACGCTCCGCCCCGACGGCTGCTTGAACACATCCCACCCGTTGTCGTTAGGCGAGACACCATCCTTGGGGTTGAGATGCTCCATCTGGTAGTACCACCACGTGTCCATGGTCGGAGGGTTGGTATCCCCCCACATCCCGAACCACGTCGGCCCACCGTCCTTGCTGGACGGGAATCGCCCAATACGTTTGGACATGGCGTCCACGATCTCGGGGTGAATGTCCCTGCATTCGTTGAACCACGCGAACGTAAGTTCCAGCGAGTTCAGATTAGCCACGTCATCGGCGTCGTCCAGCGCCCGGAACATAATCTCGCACTCGATGTCCCCCACCTCGAAGAAGTAGGTCTTGGTGGTCCGCATGTACCGCCCGCACACCCCCGGCGGGAACCAGTCGAGGAAGGTCTTGATCGTCGTATCCTGAAGCTGGCGTGCCGTCTCACGGACAATAGCCGCCCGCGTTCTGCGCTTGCCTGTGGTCTGGTCCGGCTCCTGCAGCGCCGCCCGCCGCACGATCTCGAAGCTGCAAGTCACAGACTTGCCCGAACCAACGGGGCCCATGAGCACCCGCATCTTGGCGTCGGACTTCATGAACTTCTCGCCCGTGAATGGTGGTGTGTAGTTTATGTCAAGTGCCATTGGTGTGCTCCTTCACCAGCATCACCACGATTTCCCTCGGGCGTCCTTTTGGGCGTCGGTGCGTTCTGCCACGTGGGGGGATGATTTTCGTCCGGTACGAGTGGCCTTCGCTTTCAAGCGCAGCGCATAGGTCTTCATGCTCTTGTAACGACTGCAGGCGTATCGCCGGGGCCCCTTCATACTCGCTGTCAAAGCTCGTCAGAATGCTCAATGAGGTCGCCCTCCACTTCCGCCGTGAGGGTCATGGGCGGTGCATTGTTCCCGAAGTTGATGTTGATCTTCACCCCACCGGAGGCACCACCAGCGCCTTCGTCCGTCTTAACCTCCAGCCCGGCCCACTTCACCGTGCTCTTGATGAGGTCGGCCTTCACCGCCGGAGATACGTCTGGGCTGTGGATCAACCCCCATGAGGTTGTCAGAAGTTCCTCGGCCTGTGCCCGGGCCTTGAGCTTGAAGGTCAGCCCTTTCTCCCGAACCTCCTCGCGGTAATGCTCCACCTTCTTGAGGAACACCGGGTCGCCCTTGAAGACCAGCAGGTCACTGGACCTGATGTGATGGCGCTGCTTGATCTCGTCGAGCGTCTCCCCGCTGCCTTCCAGAGCGAGAGCCACGTCGAACGCGAGGCGGTCAGACCATTTGGTGTGGTGCAACGGGAATGTGTCCATGGCGCAAAGATAGCGCGGGAAGTGGGGGGCTGGCAAGAGGTGTGCAAAGTATACACGTTCCTTTTTTGGGGTCGTGCTTTGAGAGGTTTACCATATTGAGGGGGCGGGTCGGATTTCCATGTCCATGTGCCCCCACCCCCGCCCGCGTGCACATGCGTGCGCTGCGCATGATGCGCGATCCTATTATCCGCAAAAACTAGTCAAACTGGCCAAACGTGACATTCTCGGCTGGCCATGCCATAACGGATTTGTCGATGGCGACAGGCCAACGACACCGACGCCAGCCACGTCGGATCTTTGACAAGCCTGCGGGTGGCTCCCGCTAACTGAAAGGATCTTAGCAATGGCTAAGGCATTTATGGGTGGCGTCCGTCTCGCCGTCTCGAAGTCCGGCTCATTCATTGAGCTGAAGTCAGGCGCGGACTATGACGCGCAGGGCGAGATGTCGGACATCATGTCCGACCTGCTTGTGGCTGCCAAGGCGCACAAGCTCCGCGTTTCGGCATTCGTGCCGGAAGCGGACGGTGGCAAGAAGGACGGGTATGCGACCACTTGGTCGCATGGCCAGCTTGAAAAGATGCTGAACGCCGGGCGCACGCCCGTCGTGATGCAAGGGAATAAGGCGCGGTTCCCTGCACCGTACCTCGCCTTGCTGGTGTCCCGACAGGACACCAAGCCCAAGCCCAAGGCCAAAACCCAAACGGGTCCGGACCTGAGCCGGAAGTAAAACAACGGGCAGGGCACGCAAGTGCCCTGCCACCCTTCAACGGAGAGAATGACATGACAACCAAGACCCGCAAGGAACTGCAGGACATGATGGACAAGCACGATGCTTACATCAGCAAGATCGGCCAGAAGGAAGCGGCCCGATACCTGCGAGCCAAGGAACAGGCCCAGCCTACTGGGTTCATCCGAGAGATCATCGCAGGCATCGCCTTCGTGGTCCTGACCGCAACGACCTTAGTGATCTTCCTAGCCCTCTAACCACCGACCCATCCAGCGAAAGCTGGGTGGGTTTTCTTTTGTCTGCTGTACACCAGCCTCGCAGAGGTGGCCTTTAAGTTTGCTCGCTTCGCTCCTCCATACGTCGGGGGCCTTTAGCTGCCTCGTATATACATACCCATAAGTATACACCATTCGTCGGGGGCGTGTATCTTTTACCGTGTATACTGCAAGTTTACATGTAACGTATGTCAATGTATACACGTTTAGTTTGTAAGCCATTGAAATCATTGCAACTATCTAACTTTTTTCGTGTATAGATAGTATAGTTTGCTAACTTGACACAGCAGTTAGCGTGTAAAGTCCACGGGATTTCTCTTAAAAACCAACGGGTTAGTGTGTTTAGTCTGTGTTTACATTTCTATTTTATCTAACTATCTATCTATCTATTTTTTTTTACCCTTTCTCCGTAGCCGATTTTGGTCTTGCGAGTAAACGAGTCACACCCCCCTAAAAACATAGCGCGTTTAGTTTTCAATAGATAGATAGATAGTTAGATAGTTGCTGTAAAATCAATTACTTACACGAATACCATACACTATCTAAATAGATAGTTGTAATGATTTCAAATACTTAGCAATACTTAGCGAAAAATCGAGCAAAATCAAGGGCTTGGCCACCAAACTTGACACCGGCGGCGGATTTTGCGAACTTGGCTTCGCCGTCGGGCCAGCCCCGGTGGTATTAACTTAACATGTCAATGTGGAGACTTCCTATGAAACTTGACACTCTCTCAGTACAACCGACTGCCACCACCACTCCCTACACAAACGTCAACCAAGTGATCCGTGACTACTATGCTGGTAAACCAGTCCTCGTTCGTGGTTATGACCGCCTGTCAGGTATGACCATTGACTGTTTCGAAGCACCGATTCTCCGTGACATGGGTTACACCCGTGTAGAGTTTCGTCTCGGTGACCAGTCCAAGGAGGTGGCGCTGTGACTGTCTGGTGTAAACTTACCGACCTGTTCCCAGAACAGGACCATCGTATACTTTCGGTCCGCCCTTATCGGCGGACCTACCTCCACCAAGCCGATGCTGGTTATGACTGGGCTGTTGGTAAAGAGTTCGTCATCACCACTCAGTCGAGCCCCTACTGTGGCTCCATCGTCGCTGTTGACGAGGTCCGTAACCTCAAGCGGTATGGCTATACCCACCTTCACATCCACTACAACCGTAACTCAACCCCTCTGGAGATCGAACTATGAACACCTACGGTGATGTTTACCTTCGCTGCCCTCTGTCTGGTGAGACAGTGTGGTATGACCATGTGTCCTTCGCTGACTTCCAGCGTCGTTACTCTAACAACACCAACTTCTTATGGGTTTCCTAGTCGAAACCACCCTACGGGGTGGTCCACAGCAGGTGGCTCCTGCTGTGCTGATGAGACAAGCCAATGGAGAACTTGACACATGCTTTCTTCCACCACTGAACAGCAAATCCGTGATGAATGGCAGCGTAAGGCTGACTGCATCAACCAAGGGTTCAACATAGAGTTCGACGAGTACAGTCTCGAACAGACAGCCAAGGTGCTGGAGGTCATCAACCCCGGTCGATCCTCCATCGACCATATTCGGGATATGGTCAGGGCCAATATGTGGGACGGTACTACGTCCCTTGGCACCGCTGGTTGGGAAGCCACTGGTTACTTCCCTGACCATAAGCCCAACACGATGGTCGTGAGGCTGTCTGTGAACGCCTACTCTGTCGCCAAGTATCTCAACCTGTGACTGTCGAAACAGACCACCTCACCGGTGGTCTGTCTGTGCTGGCTGGCTACCAGCACACTGACGAGACAAGCCAATGGAGAACACTCATGTTCGGCAGCAACATTGAACTTCCCAACCGTATCCTCAGCTACAAGTCGGCTCTCGACAAGTACAACGCTATCAAACCCATCCGTGGTCGATCTGTGGATACCCGTCCTCTGGCACGACGGTCTAATGACAACCTGACTATACGTCAGGACCCTACCACTGGTGACATCATTGTCCGGCTCTACCAGACTGACATCATCACTTACGACGCCAACGGTGATGGGTATAACAACCCCATACACCTCGACCCTTACGGTTCTGTCCTCACCAACCGTGTCATGTGGTCAATCCTCGGCCCTCATGTGAATACTCACTGGGCAGATCGGTACAACGGTCCCGGTCTCATCACTGAAGTGGGTGGTCGATACTATCACACCCCCAGCTACGCTGTAATCCAGCCAGACCAGTCCGGTTGGACCCTCGTAGAGGGTGCTAAGCCCGTGGAAGTACCCTACCTCAACCGTAAAGAGGGCCGCCAAGCCCTACGTGATGCCAACTACTATACGTTCAAGCTGTGGTTGGAGACACGGATCAAGCTGGGTGTTGCTGAGTTTGGCCACCGTTATGGGTCCAGCCCCTTTGGTTGGACACCCAGAACAGCCGTTGAGTACCTCCGTCAAGGCGAGACTGGATGGGCTGAGATCAGTGGACGTATGTCCAACAGCGTCCCTCTGGACGCCGAACTGCGGTCTCTACGTGAGGCGGTCTACGAGTACGAGATGTGCTACGGCACCAAGACCGTCGAGTATTTCCACAGCTACAACGAGTACAAGAACGCCATCAACCAGATACAGAGGATTGGATAAGCCATGACCATTGAAGAGATATTCGAGAAGTTCATCAAGGGAACTGACCAAGACAAGGCTGAGGTGCGTGAGTTCATTCAGCGACATGAGAACCTGCACCTGCTGCACAGCATGATGTTCATGAAACTCGCCGTGCAGAACGCCGAGGCATTCAGTGTCCCCACTGGTCCACATATCGAGTTCGAGGACGAACACTACGACGAGGCAACCTGTCCGCACTGTGGTGGACCGCTCAACTAGTAACGTCGAAACAGACCGCCTCACCGGTGGTCTGTCTGAGCAGGGTGGCTCCCTGCTCACTGATGAGACAAGCCAAACACAAACAAGTGGAGACAACATGAAACTGTTTGCTGTAAGGCTGCCCAACGGCAGCCTCGTGGTGTCTGAGCGTACCGGTGAGCCGGTGTACTATGACGACAAGAAGGAGGCCAAGCGGGTCAGGGATCGTCACGACGGTTCCTGCATCGTGCTGGGGCCTGACCACGCTCGTTACGACGACAACTGACGCATCAAGGAGAACTGAATTATGCGTGCTACTCTGCTGAAATCCACACTCTCGGCTCTCATTCCCGCTGGTCGTTCCGTCGCTATTGAGGGGGCACCGGGTGGTGGTAAGACCACCATCGTCCACGAGGTGGCTGAGGAACTGGGGCTGCCCATTGTCGAACGGCACATGCCGACCATGCTGGTCGAGGACTTTGGTATTCCCTACCCGACGGACAACGGGTTTGAGTACAAACTGCCCGACTGGTTCCCCTACAAGGGCAAGGCCGGTACTGAGAACGGTGGTGTACTGCTGTTCGACGACCGCAACCAAGCCAATGCCGACCTACAGAAGGTGCTGGCCAACATCCAGCAAGCCCGTACTCTACACGGCAAACCGTTGGCCGATGGCTGGACGGTGATCTCGACTGGTAACCGTCAGTCTGACAGGGCTGGTGCTAACCGTGTCCTGAGCCACCTTCGTAACCGTGAGACGGTGCTTGAGTTCGAGACACACCTCGACGACAGCACAAGCTGGATGATCGACCACAACGTGGCACCAGAGGTCATTGCGTTCATCCGGTTCCGGCCTCACTTGCTGCATGACTTCGACCCTCAGCGTGATGTGAACCCCACACCTCGTTCATGGGTCGAAGGTGTATCCGCAGTGCTTGGCAAGGTGCCTGCCGAGGCTGAGTACGAGTGCTTCAAGGGTGCCGTTGGTGAGGGTGCTGCGGCTGAGTTCGTGGGCTTTATGCGTATCTTCCGTAAGCTGCCCAACCCTGACGCCATCCTCATGAACCCCGACACGGCTGACGTGCCGACTGATCCGGCGACACTCTACGCCCTGTCCGGTGCTATCGCTGAGCGTGCCAGTGAGGGTAACATGGAACGTGTTGTGACATACACCAGCCGGATGCCAGCGGAGTTCTCAGTGCTCAGCGTCAGCTATGCTGTCCGTAAGAAGCCCGAACTGGCCAACACACAAGCCTTCACCAAGTGGGCAGTGGGCCACCAAGATGTCCTGTTCTGAACCCCAACGTCCGACGTTTGTCCGGTGGTTACGTACCACCGGGCAGGTCAGTGACGAGGACCTCAGGCTCCTCTCCAATGAATGGAACCAGATCAAACCCTCTGGGTTCAAGGTCTACACCACTGGCCCCACCACGTGGGACCAGTTCGTTGCCAGCAAGTACCCTCGCAAGGTGCTGGCCTACCAAGCGTATCTCCGGCTGACCGGTGCTGCGCCCTCTTTCAAGAAGGATTGAACGTATGAAACTTTCTGATCGCGCTATCCTCGTACAACTCAACATCTCGACGTGGTCTGCCAACAAGCTGGACAAAGAGATCAGTGCAGAAACCACTGCCATGAAGGGTGCCATCAGCAACTCGGTACGTACTCACAAGAGCCTGCTGCCGATGTGTGACCTGCTGGATGACATCAAGAAGAAAGCTGGCCTGATCCGCACCAAGTTCTACGACAACACCCTGCCGTGGGGTGTGAAGGGTATCCAGATATTGCCCACTGCCAACTACCTCACCTTCATGACTGACTTCCGCAAAGAGCGGAGCGAGTACGAGACACTCGTCACCCGGTTCGTGCCTGAGTACCCCCAACTGGTACAGGATGCGCAGCGGTTCCTCGGTGCAGCCTACAAGCCGACCGACTACCCTGAGGCACACGAGATCGCTGACAAGTTCAAGATGGACATGCAAGTGATGCCTGTACCTAACAACGACTTCCGTGTGGACATCGCTGACGAGGAACTGGCCCGTATCCACGATGAGGTGGAGGCAAGGGTCAAACAGGCTGCATCTGGTGCCATGCAGGACGTGTGGCAGCGGCTCTATGACAAGGTGAAGCACTTCGCCGAGAAGATGGACGACCCCAAGGCTATCTTCCGGGACTCAACGGTGGACCACTTGGTCGATCTTTGTGAACTGCTGCCACGTCTCAACGTGATGGACGACCCCAACCTTGAGGCCATGCGCCAAGAGGTCGAGGCCAAGCTGGCTGGGTACAACCCCGATGTACTGAGAGCCGACCCCACTACCCGTCAGTCGGTGGCTGACGACGCGAACGACATCGCTGCCAAGATGGCAGCCTTCATGGGAGGACTGAACTGATGCCTAAGTTTGAAATCCAACTGATCTTCTACCGTACGGTGGAAGCACCCAACATCGACGAGGCGGCAGACATTGCCGACTATGAGAAGTCCCGTCTGGTGGACAACGGCTTGGCCGGTGATCTGGGATGGGAAGAAGCTGAGACCCGTGTGAAGCGCAAGAAGGAGACCAACTGATGCTCGGTAAACCGAGGAGCAAGCTGTGTGCTTGCTGCGGAGCAAGGACTGCACCACTGGTGCAGTTCCATAACCAAGATACAGGCTACGGCCTGTGTTCTTCCTGCGCTGACTGGATCGAAGCACGAGAGGGTGCTGAGTACGTCGCCGCCACCTACGGTCAGCGTGGTGTCCATATCGAAACCAAGGGAGATAAATGATGGACCTGATGAAACGACTGAGCAAGGCCAAGACCAGCCTGATCTTGGAACACCCCTTCATTGGCAGCGTGGCGCTCAACATGCCTATGTCACTGAGCGACGAGGTGCCGACCGCTGCCACCAACGGCAAGCGTGTCCTGTATAACCCCGACTTCATCGAGCCGCTCACTGACGAGGAACTCAAGTTCCTCGTGGCTCACGAGTGTCTGCACCCCATGCTGGAGCACAACTACCGACGGGGTGCCCGTGACCCCAAGAAGTGGAACAAGGCCGCTGACTTCGTAATCAACCAACTGCTGGTGGATGAGGGCATCGGTAAGTTCATCGAGGGTGGCTGCCTCGACAAGAACATCTACACCAACGGCGGCGGCACGTCCGACGGTATCTACAACCTGTTGCCAGATGCTGACGGTGACGGTGAGGACGACGGCCCGGGTGGTACTGGTAACGACCTGCAAGACGGCGAGGGTGGCCAAGCTGAGCAGGCCCAAGAGGCTGCCGAGTGGAAGATCAAGGTGGCCCAAGCTGCACAGGCTGCCAAGATGATGGGTAAACTCAGCGCCAACATGGCCCGGCTGGTGGATGAGGTACTCAAGCCCAAGGTGGACTGGCGTGAACGACTGCACATGTTCGTCCAGAAAGCCAAGAACGACCAGCGTACCTTCGCCCGACCTAACCGCAGGTTCCTGTCACAAGGGCTGTACATGCCCACTGTCAGTGGCGAGGTCCTTGGTGAGTTGGTGTTCGCCGTGGATATGTCCGGCTCGATCAGCCAAGACGAGGCCAACCAGTACGGTGCCGAGTGCCGTGTAGTACACGAGGACGGCAAGCCGTCCAAACTGCACCTGATCTTCTTCAGCCATGAGGTCTGTGCTGTTGATACCCTGACACGTGACGACGAGTTCGAGTTCAATCCTCGTGGTGGTGGCGGTACAGCCTTCAGCCCTGTGTTCGAGTACATCGAGGAGAACGACATCAACCCCGCTGGTATCGTGTTCCTCACCGATCTCTACTGCCACGATTTCGGTGACGAACCTAGCTGCCCTGTGCTTTGGGTGACGACTGGCGCAACTGACGCACCGTTCGGTGAGGTTGTCCCCATGGTGGACAAATGATCGAAGCAACCCTTACCCTGATGGCGGCCCTCGTGGTCGCCATTTTCTGGGTCGGCTTCCAACAACGGAGGCTGACCACAACCACCAAGCGGTTGGTGAAAGCTGAGCAGCGACTGTACTCAGCCAAGCTGACCCTCACCCAAACCAAGGAACAGAACGAGGCGCTCATGGCAGAAACCATGTTCCTCAAGAACGTACTCTATGACGTAGCAAAAGGAGAAGCACATGTCTGGATCGAAGATGATGAACTCAGAGCAACGAGACTACCTGCTGGAGAAACACCGATACACTAACGTCGAGTACGATCAGTGGTGGGACTGCGTCTACGAACACTTCCGGGAGGACATGAAGGCCGTTGGTATCAACGTGACCCGCATGTATTTCAGCGGGTTCTATACGCAGGGCAGCGGTGCCTGTTTCGAGGGATCGTTTGACAACGTGCGGACCTACCTCGACCATCACCACAAGGACCAATACCCCATGATCCGCAAGCTGTTGGAGCATGAGGGTGAGGTCTATGCCAACTGCTCACACCGAGGGCAATACTACCACCAGAACTGCACCGAGTTCTGGGTGGACAGCGATACCCTGACCGGGATGCTACCCCAGCCGACGGAGTTCCACGAGACCATCGCTGAGCAATGGCAGAGCCAACTGGAGGACGAGGTCAGCGACCTAGAGAAGGACGTGATCGAACAGTGGCGGACCTACATGCAAGACCTCTACCGCAATCTGGAGGAGGAATACGACTACCTCGTCAGTGACGAGGCGGTGTGGGAAACGATTGAAGCGAATGGACTGGAGGAAGCAGCATGATCTCAAGCTACAAAGCAGCACAGCTGCACATGGAGAAGGCACGGGGCAAGGCCAAGGGGCGACCCATGAAGGGCGCTGGCTGGCGGCTGTTCCAAGACGGTAACGAGTACGTGGTGACGGCGTGCGACGTGCAGGTCGGGCGGTTCCTTCCTGACAACACGTTTATGTTTACCCTGACAGGGGAGAAAGCGCACCGCGTAGCCCATACCCTCAGCGCTTCGATGCACCGGAACCTGCCCTTCCGTTGGGCGCGGTACGCCTTCAAGGCATACCGGGTGGATCATGAGATGAACCTACCTAACCTGCGTGTGTGGGAGCATTTCAACCAGCCGACCAACGCACCGCAAGTCTATGACGGCCTCAAGTTCGACCTCTATACAGGCAAATGCCTGAATTATCTGCCGGACTTCAAGCGCAAGGTGGACCCTGAACGGCGCAAGGACTGGCTGGCTGCCAGCCGTGCATGGAAGCGCAAGCTGAAGGTCGCTGCACGTGTTGGTGTATTCGATGGGCTGATCGCTACCGAGAAGAAGGACCCCACATCTTGGGCCGACAAACCGCAGTGGAACAAGGATCAGTGGCTTGACATACTATACAAAGCGATCAAGACTGGGGATTGCAGCATTGACCTGCTGCGTATGTTCGTTGCCAGCGAAACCAAGAGTTGGGAAACACCCACTTCGATGCAGATGTACGAGCGCATCGACAAGATCGTGAAGGCACAGAGCATTGAACTGCGCAAGCGGTTCGGCGTGTTTGAGGGAGAGTGACATGACAGAACAAGAGCAACGGTGCTGGCAGTATCTGCTGGCCAACCGGCAGGCCACCGCTGAGGACGTGGTGCTGAACTGTGACGTATCACTGGGCGAGGCCGAGGCGCTGATGGAGCGTATCAGCAGTCCCAACTGGCGGGAGGAAACCAAGCCCCAACTCGTTGAGGGTTTGAAGTTCGACGCCGACAAGGCGCGGTACGACCTGATCCCGCCGGAGATCGAGGAGGCCATCGCCAAGGTGTTGACCTTTGGTGCTGCCAAGTACGGTGAGCGCAACTGGGAACTGGGTATGAAGTGGGGCCGCCCTTACGCAGCCCTACGCCGCCACATGTCAGCATGGTGGAGCGGGGAGGACAACGATCCTGAGACGGGTATGCCTCACACGTGGCACGCCGCCTGCTGCATCGCCTTCATCATAGCGTTCGAGGCACGGGGGGTCGGGGCCGATGACAGACCTACCACGACAGATTGACAAGCGGGTGCGGCGAGAGATCGCCGCCATCCCCGTCCCGTGGCGACTGGTCAAGAAGCGAGACCACTACTTCGTGCAGATCGAGGACCAGCCAATGATCTGCGTGGCGAACAACTCGTCGAAGCGCAATAGCTGGCAAGTAAACAAGACACTGGAGGCGATAAAGAAAGCATGAACCCACTCGACACCGAACGACTGCAGGACTGGGCGATAGGCATGGCCCAACACGTGGCCCTGCTGAGCAAGGACCCATCGACCAAGGTGGGCGCTGTGATCTTCGACCCCAAGCGGCGACTCGTCAGCGCAGGGTACAACGGCTTTGCACGTGGTGTGAAGGACAGCCCTGAGCGGCTGAACAACAGAGACACCAAGTACAGGCTGATCCTGCACGCTGAGAAGAACGCCATCATGTTCGCCACGGCATCGCTCGATGACTGCACGATGGTCGTCACCCACCCCTGCTGTGCTCAGTGCGCTGCGCTGGCTATCCAAGCCGGGATCAGGCACGTGGTGTGGCCTAAGCCGAGTAAGGATTTCATGACCCGGTGGGCTGACGACTACACTTTTACACTGGCACAGTTTGGTGAGGCTGGTGTGACTGTCACCGAGATTGAAGGATGAGAAAGAAGGAACCGCCGAAGAACCTTGGCGTCAGTGACGCCCTCCGAAAGGCGGGCTTCGTAAGGCTCCCCCCATGGTGGGTGACACCAGAAGAACTCGAAGTGATCCACCGCATGGCGCACGGCCACCAATACACGATCAACAGGATAAGAAAGGAAGCACACGATGCACGTGATGATAGACCTTGAAACCATGGGCACCCGGCCCAATGCACCGATCATCGCCATCGGTGCCGTGATGTTCGACGGCAACGGAATCACCGACGAGTTCTACGTCAACATCGACCTTGAGAGCGCAGTGGATGACAGCCATGCCGTGGTCGATCCCAAGACTGTGCTGTGGTGGATGGAGCAGAGCGGCGAGGCACGGTCGGCGCTGCGCGGTGACAAGAAGAAGGTACTCACTGCCCTCTACGAGTTCCGTGACTGGCTCAAGCCCTACAAACCCGAGGGTGTATGGGGCAACGGTGCCAGCTTCGACAACATCATCCTGTCCGAGACCTACCGGCGGATGAACCTGACCCCACCGTGGCCGTTCTGGGCTGACCGCTGCTACCGGACGATGAAGAACATGTACCCGCAGATCGAGATGGACCGCAGCGGTGTACACCACAACGCATTGGACGATGCCAAGTCGCAGGCCAACCACCTGATCCGTATCTGGCGGGAAGGGATGGGCCGCTGATGGACATCGTGACCATCGACTTCGAGACCTATTACGACAGGGACTACAGCCTGTCCAAGATGACGACCGAGGCATACATCCGTGACCCCCGCTTCGAGGTGATCGGTGTTGCCATAAAAGTCAACGAGCAAGAGACCGACTGGTACACCGGGGCTGACCCCGGTGGCTTCCTTCATGCGCTGGACTACAGCGACAGGGCGATCCTCTGCCACAACACAGCCTTCGACGGGGCGATCCTCTCGTGGAAGTACAACATCAAGCCCAAGCTGTGGCTCGATACGCTGAGCATGGCCCGGCCCCTGCACTCGATGACCGTGGGTGGTAGCCTCAAGGCGCTGGCCACCTACTACAAGCTGGGTGACAAGGGTGACGAGGTGATGCGTACCATGGGGCTGCGCCGCAGGGACTTCACCCCTGAGCATATGGACGCCTTCGCTACCTACTGCATCCAAGATACCAACCTGACCTACCGCCTGTTCAAGAAGATGGCACGGCAGTTCCCAAAGGAGGAACTGTTGGTGATTGACCAGACCATCCGCATGTACACCGAACCGAAGATCGTGCTCGATCCGGTGGTGCTGGACGCACACCTCGAAGGTATTCACGAACGCAAGGCTGCACTGCTCAACAAGCTGGGCGGGGAGGCAAAGGCCAAGAAGTTCCTGATGTCCAACAACAAGTTCGCTGATCTGCTGCGGGCGATGGGTGTAGAACCGCCCATGAAAACCAGCCCGACCACAGGCAAGCAGACCTACGCCTTCGCCAAGAACGACACAGCGTTCACGGCTCTGCTGGAGCACCCCAAGGCTGCTGTCCGCACGGTGGTCGAGGCGCGGCTAGGGACCAAGAGCACCATCGAAGAAACACGTACCAAGCGGTTTCTGGAAATCTCTGAGCGCGGGCCGCTGCCCATCATGCTGAATTATTATGGTGCCCATACTGGGCGGTTCAGCGGTGGGGACAAGGTGAACCTGCAGAACCTGCCGAGAGGTGGCCAGCTACGCAAGGCGCTGGCTGCCCCCGATGGACACATGATCGTGGCCTGTGACTCAAGCCAGATCGAAGCACGACTGGTGGCCTACCTCGCTGGGCAGGATGACCTCGTGCAGTCCTTCCGCGAAGGGCGTGACGTGTACTCTGAGTTCGCCACCGATGTGTACCAGCGCCCTGTCACCAAGGCCGACAAGGTCGAGCGCCACGTGGGTAAGACCTGCATCCTCGGACTTGGGTACGGCATGGGTCCGTCCAAGTTCCAGCACTCGCTGGCCACTGGGTTCATCTCGGTTAAGGTGGACGAGAGCGAGGCGCAGAAGATCGTGCGCTTGTACAGGAACAAGTACCACCGCATCCAAGCCTTCTGGAACCGGTGCAACCACACCCTCAACGGGCTGGTGGCTGGTGAGAGCGGCGACATGTGTGACCTGATTGGCTATGACTCAGAGGGTATTATCCTGCCTAATGGGCTGCGCATCCGGTACCCTGCGCTGCGCCGCAGCGCCCATGGGTTCGAGTACATCAACGACGCACGGGTTTACAGGAAGTTCATCCGGGCACGGGTCATAGGCGACGAGGCACCCGAACTCACATGGATCAAAATCTACGGTGGCAAGGTGGTGGAGAACATCACCCAAGCGGTTGCTCGTATCGTCGTGGCTGAGCAGATGGCCAAGATCGGGCGGCGCTACCCCGTCGCCCTGCAGGTCCACGACGAAGTCGTGTGCGTGGTGCCAGAGGAACAGGCTGACGCCTGCAAGGACTACATGGTCAAGGTCATGTCCACCCCACCCAAGTGGGCACCGGACTTACCCGTTGCCTGCGAAGCAGACGTGGGTCACAACTACGGAGATGCGAAATGATTGACACCAAGGACGAACCGAAAGGCAAGTTCTGGTCTGTGCTACATGAGGCGCGGCCCGGAGAGAACATCGTCTACCACGTGGGTCGGCACTGCGGTGGGCCACACCGAACAGATGCGATGGACGCCTATGATCGAGGTCTGGTGGCGCTGGTGCAGTCTCGGGGTGGACCCGGGGTGTTTATCTACATCGCACAGAAGCTGGACCCAAAGAGGAAAAAGAAATGACCAAGCTGGCCCACTCGTACTCATCCATCAAGATGTTTGAGAACTGCCCGAAGAACTACTTTCACCAGCGGATCGAGAAGTCCGTGAAGGACAGCGGCAACGCCGTCACTGCGTATGGTGAGCGCATCCACAAGTCGTTGGAACTCAGGCTTGGCGAAGGCACGGGACTGGACCGCGAGTCCTCGCGCTATGAACCCATCGTGGGCAGCATCGAGAAGCTGGCGCTGGGCGCTGACGCCCTGACGGTCGAGGAAGAAATGACCCTCAACCAGTCACTCGAACCCACAGGCTGGTGGGACGGTGACGCATGGCTCAGATCAAAGATCGACGTGTTGGTGCGTGATGGGTCCAAGGCGTACATGTTCGACTGGAAAACCGGCAAGCGCCGCCCCGACTTCGACCAGCTAGAGATGTTCGCGGTGCAGGTGTTCAAGCATTACCCGCAGGTCGAGCAGATCAAGACCACCTTCGTCTGGCTGAAAGAGATGAAGATGGACAGCGAGACCTTCACGCGTGAGCAGGAAGCCCCGATCTGGGAAAAGATACTGGGCAAGATCACGCGCATCGAAGGTGCGCTTGAGCACGATAACTGGCCAGCTAAGCCGAGCGGCCTGTGCAACTGGTGCCCGTGCAAATCTTTCTGCGAGTACGCAAAATAAAAGTTGACATACGATACAGAGGAAACTAGACATGGCTACTACGCCCGAGGGTAAGATCAAGTCGCGTCTCGACAAGATGCTGAAGGCGGAAGGCGTCTGGTACTACAGCCCACAGGCTGGTCCGTTCGGTGTGGCAGGCATCCCTGACAGGGTTGCCATCGTGGCGGGACAGTTCGTTGGTATCGAGTGCAAGGCGGACAAGACCAAGAAGCCCACGGCGCTTCAGATGAAGTGCATGAGGGACATTGAGCAAGCTGGCGGCAAGTGCTTTGTCGCGTACGACGATGAGACCATTGAGACCGTGAGGGAGTATATCCGTGCTCGTAATTCCAAAGGCCAAGGCTCTGGCACTGAAGCTGAAGAACCCGGCAAGGGTGCTGGCAACGGTCCCATCTGCCAAGACGCTATCTTTCCGTGGGACTGAACTGGTTGCGGTGCCTCACAAGATCAGTGAGGTGCAGAAGCTACGTTCGCTAGGCATCGCCGCGCCGTCGCCCATCCTGCATTACTATGACTGGCCCGGCCAGTTCACACCCTACGAACACCAGCGGATGACTGCTGCGTTCCTGACCATGCACAACAAGTGCTTGGTGCTTAATGAGATCGGCACCGGCAAGACCCAGAGTTCGCTCTGGGCAGCCGACTACCTCATGAAGCTGGGCATGGTAAAGAAGGTGCTGATCCTCTCGCCGCTGTCCACACTGGAACGGGTCTGGGGTGATGCGATCTTCAAGGGATTCTACCACCGCAAGCACGTGGTACTCCACGGCACTGCGGCCAAGCGGAAGAAGCTGCTCAACACCGAGGCGGACTTCTACATCATCAACCACGATGGCTTCAACATCATCGCTGAGGATGCTGTGGGCAAGTTTGATCTGGTGATCGTGGACGAAGCGGCTGTGCTGCGGAACCCATCGACCAGCCGGTACAAGCACTTCAAGAAGTGGATGGGTAAGAACCCTGACACCCGCCTGTGGCTCATGACTGGGACGCCGACACCGAACGACCCCACCGACGCGTGGACCTTGTCGCAACTGGTCGAGAGCCCCTATGCAACGCGCACCTACACGGCATTCCGTGAGCAGGTCATGATGAAGGTCGGCCAGTGGAAGTTCGTGCCCCGCCCCGAGAGCGTGGACATCGTGAAGAACATCCTGCAACCGGCTGTGCGTTACACACGGGACGAATGCTTTGACCTGCCAGACACGGTGATCCAGACCCGTAAGGTGGAACTGACGGCAGAGCAGAAGAAGCACTACACCACCATGATGCGCCGTCTTGTGATCGAGATGCAGCAGGGTGGCGCAACCATCAGCGCAGTGAACGAAGCGGTGAAGGTGCAGAAGCTAGTCCAGATTGCCTGTGGTGTGGCCTACACCGACGACGGGCAGGACTTCGAGGTTGATTGTTCACCACGGGTGAACGCAGTGAAGGAGGTGATTGAAGAAGCTGGAGAGAAAGTAATCGTATTCGTTCCCCTGACGGGAACACTCAACATGCTGGAGCGTGAACTGTCCAAGCGGTGGAGCACAGCCGTAGTCAACGGCGCAGTGTCATCCAAGAAGCGAGACCAGATTTTCTACGACTTCCAGCACAGCAAAGACCCGCGCGTTCTGATCGCTCACCCTGCCACGATGGCACATGGCTTGACCCTGACCTCGGCTTCGACCGTGATCTGGTATGGCCCCATCACCAGCAACGAGCAGTATGTTCAGGCCAACGGGCGTGTAGAGCGTATCGGGAAGAAGCACGTCAGCAACGTGGTCCACATCGAATCAACCGATCTGGAATACAAGATGTACCACCGGCTGGCGAATAAGCAGAAACTGCAGGGCCTGCTTCTCGATCTCATCCAACAACAAACGGAGTGACCCATGACCGTGACAGTCGATGCCGTCATCAAGAAATACATGAAGCTGCGGGAGAAGAAGGCTCTCGTGGAAGCCACCATCAAAGAGGAACTCGACAAGATCAAGGCCGACATGACCAAGCTGGAGGCGTTCCTCAAAGCGAAGCTGGATGCCGATGGTCTCACGTCGTTCAAGACGGAGTACGGAACCGCGTTCCTGACCACCACTGACTTCGCCAACGTCGATGACTGGGACGCAGTGCTGCGCTTCATCCGTGAGGAAGAAGCCTACGACATGCTGGAGAAGCGTGTCAGCAAGACCGCCGTCCGAGGCTACATCGAAGCCAACAAAGAAGTCCCGCCGGGTATCAAGTACGGCACCAAGCTGGACATCAACGTACGCAAACCCACCGCTCGTTAAGGAGGACCCTATGAGCAACATCGTACCCACCAACATCCAAGTCCCGGCGCACCTCGCAGCCAAAGTCGGCCAGCCGTCGGCGCTGTCGCAGAGCATTTCGTCGGGCATCTCGCAGGGACAGGCGTTCCCCCGCATCTCGATCAAAGGCGCACGCTTCCGCATCGTGGAGGATGGCACCGAGACCGTGCTGGACACCACCTCGCTGGACGTTGTGATCGTCGGCGCGAACCCCAAGCTGTCCAAGACGTTTTACGCCAAGGCATGGGACAAGGACGCCGAGCCGACTGCACCCGACTGCTACTCGCTGGATGGTATCAAGCCCCACCCGGAGAGCGAGAGCCCGCAGAATGATCTGTGCGCCCAGTGCCCGCACAACGCATGGGGTTCCAAGATCGGGCCGCAGGGTCAGCATCTCAAAGCCTGCACCGACCAGAAGCGTCTGGCTATCGTGGCGGCTGACGATCCCGACGGTCCCGTCTACCTGCTGCAAGTCACGCCTGCGGCACTGAAGGGGCTGAACGCGTACCACAAGGAACTGTCCATGCGTGGTATCCCGGCGGAGATCGTCAAGACCAAGATCGGGTTCGACACTGACGCGTCCTTCCCCAAGCTGAAGTTCGGCTTCGGTGGCTTCCTCGATGAAGATACCTACGCAGCGGTCGAGCCTCTGTTCGGTGCTGACAACGTGTTGGAGATCACCGGTGAGAAGCAGCCCGAGGTGGCACCAGCGCCCACCCAGCCCCGTAAGGCAGCCGTGAAGGCCGTTGCTAAGGTAGCACCGGAACCGGAGCCGGAGGTCGAGGAAGAAGCCGAGGAAGAAGCACCGGTGGCTGAGAAGCCCAAGCGTGGTTTCGGTGCGGCCAAGGCCAAACCTGCTGCCAAGCCCAAGGCTGCCGCCAAGCCCAAGGCTGAACCCAAGGCTGCCGCCGAGGTGGACGATGACGTGGCCAGCTTGGCCGACGAAATTTCTGCTTTGATTGGGGACGATGACGACGATGAGTAATCCCGGCCTCGACTTTGAAAAGGTCGAACTGGTGCGTGAGCGCATGGCCCTGACCATCAAGGACATGTGCAAGCTACTCGGAGTGTCCCGCGCCACCTACTACAAGTGGGTGGACGGCGGGCCGATCCGGGAGCGCAACGAGAAGAAGGTCAAAGACATCCTGCGCCAGCTTCTACCGCTCTTGAAAGATGGTACTTGGCCCCCCGAAGGGGCCAAGCACTGGAACAGTGAACAACGCCTAGACGCTCTCCTTGAGATTTTGGGCGTAGAAGCGTAGAGTGACAAAACGGGGAGGGCTAGAACCCTCCCCACAATCAGAGCAAGGCGTGACACATGAATACGTTGGACTTCCTCCAGCGTGTTCTGCCAACAGAAGGGATGTACTGCCGCTTCTCACTCACCGGTAAACGCAACCGGTTCTTCAGCGACTTGGCTGACGTGGTGAACGAAGTACAGGCATTAGATCGAAAAGGGCAGGACGCGTATTTCGCTATCTCCACATTCAAGGACGATAGCAGCCGTAGAAACACGAACGTAGAGGCAACCAAGGTCGTCACCATCGACGTGGATTGTGGTGAGGACAAGCCGTTCCCGAACTGGAAAGCAGGGCTGAAGGCCCTCGGCAAATTCATCGCAGATATGAAGCTGCCCAAGCCGCTCATCATCAAGTCAGGCAATGGGCTGCACACCTACTGGATCGTGGAACGTGACCTCGACCGCGATGAGTGGACGCCGATAGCCCGGGCCATGAAGGACGCTGCCGCTGGGCAGAAGTTCGAGATCGACGTGACCAAGACCGCCGACGCGTCGGCTGTACTGCGCCCCGTTGGTACTCACAACTTCAAGGACCCGACCAACCCTAAACTCGTTGGGGTGTTGATCGACGGTGGCGATACCACCGTGGCTGCGCTGAAGAAGGCGCTGGCCTACTACTTCAACCCGACGAACGCACCGATCAAGAAGCGGAACAACGGGCTGCGGGACAGCCTCGCAGTGCACAGCGACATGCCCCCGGCGATCCCCGCTCTCGTGGCAGAGAAGTGTCAGCAGGTGAAGTGGGCGGTGGAGAACCAAGACCAAGTCCCCGAGCCCTTCTGGTACGCCCTGATCGGTCTGGCTGCGTTCTGTGAGGAGCCCGAGGATACAGCAAGGCGTTGGAGTGAGAACCACCCGGGCTACTCCGAGAGTGCCACGCTGAAGAAGATGGAGCAGTGGCGGCAGCAAGCCACCGGGCCTACGACCTGCGCCAAGTTCGAAGCTGAGCGCCCCGTCGGATGCAGAGGCTGTCCGCTCGCAGGGAAGATCGGCAGCCCGGCGCGACTGGGTGTGCGGCATAAAGAGGTGGACACCAGCGCGAACGCGCCCGAGGCCGTCGTCACAGAGGTCGCTATCCCCAAGCCGTTCAAGCGAACAGATAAGGGGATCATGGCTGTCATCGACGACACTGAGATCGAAGTAGCACCCTTTGATATCTACCCCCTCAGCTATGGGTACGACGAGCATCTTGGCTATGAGGTCGCACAGTTCATGTGGGAGCGCCCCCACGTAGGGTGGAAGGTGCTGACGCTGCGCCAAGCCTATCTGGCTGATGGGACCTACCGCGAGTTCGTGAGCAACATCGCAGACCAAGGCATTGTGCTGCAGACCAAAAGACAGACGGAGTACTTTCAGATCATGATGCGCTCTTACATGAACGAGTTGCGCAAAGTCAGGACCATAACGAACCACTACGCCACCATGGGGTGGAAGGAGGACAACAAGGTATTCGTTCTGGGTGACGACCTCTACCGGCGCAATGACGACGGGACCATCGAGAAAGATACCATCAGGCTAGCCAGCCACGTGAACCGCGCAGGTAGCGACATGTTCACGGTGAAGGGAAACTACGACACGTGGAAGGCAGGCACGGATGTGCTGCGGCGCGGTAAGCTGTACGCTCACCAGTTCTCCATCGGTATCGCTTTTGCCTCGATCCTCATGCAGTTCACTGGCCTGAAGGGTCTGACTGTTTCTTTCTACGGCGAGTCAGGTAGCGGTAAATCACAGGCACAGTTGATGCAGCAGTCAGTGTGGGGCGACCCGGAGAAGCTGCACTTCCAGTCCAAGTTCACAGCGAACTCTCTGTTCAACCGCTTCGGCCTTTACGGCAACCTGCCCATGACGGTGGACGAAGCCACCCAGATGACAGACAAAGACGTTGGGGATTACCTGTACTGGGTCAGCCAAGGGCGGGACAAGGCCCGCCTCACCCGCAGCGCAGAAGAGAAAGCCCCGAGAGAATGGGCGCTGTTCTCCACCCTATCCACCAACAAGCCACTATCCAGCAAGTTGTTGTCCGCTGGGTACGAGACCGATGCCCAGCTTGCTCGTCTCTTGGAGTTCAGAGTTGACCGGTCCCCTATTTACCGGGATGGGACAGACGCCGGACGGAAACTCCACCGGCTATTCACCGAGAACTACGGCCATGCGGGGAGGGACTTCGTCGAGCGGCTGATGCAGATGGACGAGCAAGGCATCAGGGCTATGGTGGCCAACGCCTTCGCAGAGTTCACAACGCGTTATGGTCAGCGGTTCACAGGTGTCGAGCGGTACTGGGAAGCCGGGTGCGTATTGGTGGACCTCGTTCTGCGGCTGGCCCACGAGTGGAGTATCGTGGCGTACTCCCCAGAGGACGCGATCAAATGGGCGATAGGACAGTTGACTGCTATGCGGCAAGCCATCACGGACAACCAGCATGACATGTTCGACCTCGTTGCTGAGTACATGAACGAGCATCTGGCAGAGACTGTGCAGGTGTTCCACAGCCCGAACTCGTCCCCGCTGGTGGACTACCAACGCCTACCGCGCAACAGCGTGCGTGTCAGGATCGACGCATACAGGAACACCGGGTCTACGGACATCACCAAGGCGATCATGTTTCTTGACCGCACACACTTCCGCAAGTGGTACGCGGACAAGGGACAGAACCCACGGGAGTTCGTGTCGGCGCTGCAAGCTGAAGGTGCTGATGCCACCCCCAGCAGCCAGAAGGGTACTCTGGGTAAGAACACCCCGTTGGCAATACCCCAGACCTACGTCATCGGTATAGACCTGACGCACCCGCGCATGGCTGGAGTACTGGACGATGTGGTCGAAGCCAGCAAACAAGTGGACCTAAACAACGTGGTGGACCTCAGAGGTAGGCAATAGCCTACCTCGTCATGAGGTCTGTCGCACGCTCCAGATACTCGCGGCTCGACAGTGGCGTGGTGCGGAGCGTACGCTCGACCGCTGGGCGGATGGCTTCACGATATGCCCGAACTGAACCCTGCCGGAAATTGTCGATGACCAGCGGACCACCACGGTGGTAGTTATTCCAATCACGTACAGCTTGCTCGATCTCCCGCATACGACCCCTGTCGTTGCGCACACGGGCAGACACCCATGCTTGCCGGAAGGATGTCACAGCTTCGCGCCGATAGTCTGCCACCCGCTTGATGACCCTGATGTTTCCGTACTCCTCCGCTGCCCGTGTCGGGTAGAACCCGAGTAGGCGGACAAGTATTTCTGCGCCGGACACATCTGGCGAGACGACATATCCACGGCGGTCGATGATAGCCCCTGCCTGCGTGTATGCGTATGCGTCCCCCACCATGCGAAGTGCCGTGACCGGAGCCTCTCTGAGAACCTGTTCTGCTGTGACTGTCGTCGAGAACGGCGCACGCACAAGGTCTTTCGCAAACTGCACGGTGCCGATAAGCGCTGAGGGGATGGGACCCGCGATTTCTCCAAGCGCCCTTGATACGTCAGCCCCGGCGACAAACATGTCCGTACCCGGGAGTGGGCTGAGCGACACCCGGCCAGCGATGTCACCCCCAAAGTAGTCTGACAGAAGCCCACGGAACACAACGGGCGACATGCCCGGTGCTATCGGTTCGATCAGATTGGTCGCCAGCCACGCGCGGACGCTGCCTTCCCCCACACCCGCCGTTTGCATGAGCGTATCAGTCAGGTCTTCCAAGTCTTCTGCGAACGGGAACGCGGCGACACCCCCCAGAAGCCATAGCGCAGCCAGCATGACCATCTTGCCATTAGGACTGAGGTTTCTGAACATCTGGATAGATGTTGTGGGGAAGACCTTGTACATATAGATCAGCCCCGGCAGTCCCGCACGGAAGAACGCAGGGCGGTTCATGACCGCGTAATCTCCAAGCGCCACATCCAAAGCCCGAGTGGTAAAGTCCACGGCGCGATCATACGCGGCCTGCTCTGCGATGGTGTACTCGGCAGAGTTCCTGTCGAGTGTCGGGTCGATACCTTGTAGCTGGCGCTGGTACTCCAGCCGGAAGGATGCCAGCCCGAATGCACGGCGCGATGCCTGTTCGGTGAGGTTGAATGGGGACATCCACAGGTCAATGGCTTTACTGAAGGCGTCACGTGTTGTGCGCCCACGCGACGTACTCACGAGCGCGTTGTGCTGCGCCGGGATCATGCGACCTTCACGGATTTGCAATGCGATCATCTCTGCTTCGCGGGCGGAGACTTTGTGTTTCTTCTGCAAGGCGGGATTGCTCTGCACTTCGCGCCAGAACTCTGCGGTGTTCATACCCTGTAGATTTTTCATACCCGGCACGCCGACTTGTGCGAACGCCCGGTTGACCTCTATCAGTGCACGCCCACCGAAACCGCCGCCGAATGCTGTCTTCGAATTGTAGGATGCTAGGTACGGCACGCCGTTGGTGTACACGCTGACAGGGTTCAGCAAGCCTGTGGCGATGGAGCCACCCAACTGGACAAGGCTGGTGTACGAACGCCACGTGGAGACAAGGCCGGACGCCTCAAGGTCAGAGTCGTTGACCGAAGCGTTCTGGTCGAGAAACTTCAGGAGCGATGCCGCCTTGTTCAACGCTTCGGTCCGACGCGACACTCCGGGTTCCGGGTTGGTCCACTTGTACATCATCAACGCTTCGTCGTACTCGCGCTGCGCCACATTGATGGTCTTGTCCGAAGCGTTCGGGTCTGCCCGCAGGGCGTCCAAGTTTGCTCTTAGCGCATCGACCTTCGGCTTGTTGCCCTCCCAGAGTAGCCGCGACTCCGCGATGCGCGGGCTCATGAGTTCGTCCACCTTGGGCCGGGTGAGGGTTTTGGCGATGGTGCTTGCCCGACCGTCGATGTGCTTGGCGATACCAGCGATGGCGTCCCGTGCATCGCCCGGGTTCAGACCGGCTAGGAGCCGGTTACGTGCTCTGGAGTCCTGCCGTGTCAGCGCTTGTATGATTTCCTCGCGCTTCTCCGGGCGGATGCTGATACCGAAATAGTTCAGGCCAGCCACAAACTCGTTGACATTTACCTTGAGCGGCGTGGCTGCCTCGACCAGTACTTCCCCGGTTACGAACTCAAAGCGGACCTCGATCTCCTGCATCTGGCCGTCTGGTCCACGGGCGCGGACCGTGTATGGGGTGTCCCCGAAAGCCTCTGCTGCTTTCTTCCGAAACGCGTTGGCCTCTGACATTGTCGCAAACTGGGCGTAGACCAGTCCATCTTTGAACCCTGCGTCAAGTGCTACCGGCTTGCCTGTCCTTACGTCAACGGCCCGGGTCCTCGTTTCATACGCGCCTTCGCGCACAATCGGGGAGTACTGGGCAACGATTGACCGGCGAAGGAACTCGCCAGACCCACCCTCTTGCATGGATTGGGTGTGCAGGCTCGTGATAGCCCGCTGGACGATAAACCGGTCAGCGCCGAACCCAGCGCCTTCAGATGCACGCTTCTTGAATGCTTCGATCTCAGCAACCACGTCGTCTTGGATGGGTTGGTCGAAGAACTTTTTCACCGCATCGTTACGCGCTTTGGCTTCGGCGTCTGACGCAGCTTCTTCATTGGCGATGATTGCCATGTTGAACGCCTTCGCAAATTCATTTGCGAGTTCGGTTGACTTATCGACGTAGACGATGGCCCCTTCCGAGTTGATCGACGACCCGGCTTCATACAACTCCTTGTAGCGTCTGATGGCCCGGCGCATAAGCGCCCGCTCCTCGGTATTCAGTTGGGCATCGGGCACCACGCTGCCGATTTCCTTCAGTGCGCTTTTCTCGCGGATAGTACCTGCCGACAACTGGGCGATCAGCAGTTGTACTTCCGTGTCGATGTAGGCTTTACGCGCAGCCTCATAGGACCTCCAGATTTCGCTGTCTCTGGTCAGCCCGTCGATACCCGGTACGCTGATGGTCTGTTCACCTTGTACATTTCCGTCCTCGTTGATGTTCGTGAACGTATAGCTGAAGCCATCGCGGGCGTCTTCGAACTTCAACCTGTACAGGTTGTCCAGACGTTCCAGTTCGTCAGTCGGTTTGTACGTACCCGTCGCTTCGTCGTACTCCACCAGCGGTGCCCGGCCTTTATCTGGCGTTTCGCGCAGCGCCATGATCGCACGGATACGTGCATGATGCAGCAAGTTGTTAACACGTTCGTAATCCGCAGCCGACTTACCGAACAGCCCGGTGCCCGCTATCCCTCTGTTCAACGCCACACGCATGGTGGTGTTCAGTCGGTCACGCACCGACATGGCAATGTCCGACGCTTCCTGCAGGATGTCATGCAGTCGCTTGGACCCCGGGTTCACCCGTGAGTCGAACGTGCCAAGGCTGAGGAAGGTAGACTTGAACTTCCGCCAGTTGTTATCGAAGTCGCCCCATTTACCCTGCATTGCATCCAGCCCCTCTTGGAGACTGGTTGGGAGTTCTAACCCCATGCGTGCGGTTTCACCAATGGTGCGCATATCCTTGAAGCCTTCGCTCGCAGGCTTGTAACGACCGGGCGCGGTTCCATACTCTACGCTGCGCAAATCCCGCGCGATCTCGTTGAGATCGGTAGTGAATCCTCTCTGGGGGCTTCTAGCATACCGGCGTGCCTGCGAGAGCAGATAGCGAACCGAGTCATCCTTGAAGGAAATACCCAGCTTGTTGAGTGCATCCTTGATGGCGTTCCACACGCGGAGGATGAGACGCGTGTCCAACACCGCCGCGTAATCGGAGAGGAACTCCTCTACAGCTTCTGCTTTGCCAAGGTCTGGGTTTGCCTCCATGGCGGTATCGACACCGCGCTGGATCGACGAGTCGAGATCGTAAAGCCCTTCCATTACCTTGTCGAACTCAGCGTTCGGCAGGACACCGCGCAACCCGTAGTGACCAAAGGTTTCGTGCGCCAGCACGAACTTGAGGTGCTGCTCGTTAGCGATGCGGTCCGTGAAGATGATGACCTCGCCGTTACCAAACGAGTAGCCTGCTGCCGGGGCTTGGTCGAAGTCTCCTTGTGCACGCGCACCAGCGGCGCGAGCGTGCAGCGCCGGGTTGCGCTTCAGAAGGTCCGCCTGATCCTTGAACATATACATGCGCGGCGCGTTGCGCAGCCGCTTGAGGAACGACTTGGCAACCATCTTCTGTTTGCCAAGAGGCATGGCCCCACGGATGGGTTTGCCGTCAGCGTCAACGGCGTTGGAGATGTCGTTCAGGTCAATCTGAGAGGTGCGCCCTGTCTTTTGCGAGCGCGTACCGCGAGTGGTCATGCTTGCCAAACCCGCTCCGCCGCGTTCGACCTGTTCAGGAGCGGCGGCTACGCGTTCCTGCGTGCGGGGGTCCGTCGCTTTCGGGTTGGGTACGATGCGCCCGCCTTGGAAGTTCACATACCCTTGGTTGTTGATGTATTGGTAGATCGGAATGGAGACTTGGTTGCCCTCGGCATCCTTTTGGATTTCGACCACAGAGCCGTATGCTTCCGGGTTTTGGCTGGCGTACTTATTGAACGCCCGCACTAACTCACGAAGACGGTTTTGTTCCCACCCTTCGGGGTTATGCGGGGCTTCATTGTACCCAACGATCTCGTCCACCAAGTCACTAGCCGGGTTGGAGGTGGTGTCGGCATCGACATCATTGGCAGTATTCAGGACACCCGTGTTAGCGAGCAATCTGTTGAGCGCTCGCATCTGCTCGGTGGGGTTAGGCTGCGCACGGGCGGCGGCGATTGTCTCCTCTGTCGCAAAGTCCAGCAGGGCTTCCTTGTCGGCTTTGGTCCATGCGTGTTCTGACAAAACGTCCTGTGCAAATGGTATGGGTCTCTTGTTGCCCAGAGCTTTGACAGGCGTGCCGCCCTCGGCTGACGTAAACGCCGTCTCCATCAAGGTCCATAGCGCAGCCTCACGCGTGTCCTCGTCAACAGGCGTGACAGCAGGGTCTAGGCTTAGTATCGCTTGTGCCTCCAGCGGGGGATAGCTGGTAGTCTGCCGCAAGATACTGATCGCGGTCGTCACGTTCCCCCGGCCCGCTTTGACAGCATCAGACCACTGGCTTGCGAACGCGCCTTTGGAAATAGCCGTGCGCTCGACGGGCGCAGGCAGGAACGGTTTGACGTATTTATCCCACGCCTCCGTGACCCCCATGTCCGTCGGAGCGCTGTCGCCACGTTTGGGCGGCGCTTCGGGTTCAGGTTCAGGTTCAGGTTCAGGTGCAACCTCAGCTTCCAAAACGCGGTCAATCGCAGCATCGACCCGGGCAGGATCATCGACCATCATGTCGATCAATCCATCAGTGTCGGTGTCCAGTTCAGTGAGCAGAGCGGTTTTCTGCTCCGGCGATAGCGCCATCTGGCGCTGGACTACTTCCGCGTCTTGGGCTTCGGCTTCACGCGCTCGGGCAGCTTCTTGCCCTTTGGTGTCTTTGCCTCGAACTCTCAAGCCAGCTTTGGGTCCTTTGCGTAGAGTGCTCTCCTTTGGGCCTTGCTTACGAACGGCATCTGGTGCTCCTTTCTTGGGTGCAGGTCCTTTGGGCGGGGTGGGGTCAGGGAACAGAACCGACTCGGGGTTGAGGACGAAGTACTCCGTCCAAGGGCGCGCACTCTTCGCATTGCGCGAGATGGCCACGCCGTCATACCCGGCGGCGCGTGCTGCGTTTGCCCGTGCGAGATCGGTGGCCTCGCTGACACCCAGCGTGCTGTCGAGGATTCTGCGAGACGCAACCTGCAGTAGATTGGAGAACTGGACCTGCGCCGTCCGAATCGGCTGCTTGGCACCGCCTTGCGCCGCCTGTTCGTTGTCGGCCAGATACATAAAGCCGTCGGGTGCCGGGTCTGCACCCGGGGCACCAGCGCGGAACAGCTCCAGCTGAGGCGTCGAGACACCCTCGGGGGGTGCCGGTTTCGGCGCAGCCGCTGGCTCAATGATCGTCGGCGGCTTAGCAGCCTGACGACGCAGTTTGTTACTACGACGGTTGCGGAGCGCCGCACCCAACTGGGCCAGTTCAGCCTGCGCTTGGTTGCCTGCGAACGTGGTGGGCTCACCGGTCAGAACATCAGCGCGGACCTCCGGGTCCAGCGCAGCTACCGCTGCATCCCATTCAGCACGTGCAGCAGTACCGAGGATGTCGAAGTCACCACCGACCAATTCCTCCCCTAGAATATTGGTGTCCTGTTCAAGTTGCACCTGTTCGCGCCGTGCGCTGAGAAGCTGGTCCTCACGCTGAGTGCGCTGCGCTGCCTCTTGCGCTGCGCGTGCTTCCTGTGCCGCCCGGGCTGCTGCCGTTTCCCGCTGTAGACGATCCGCCTCAGCGCGCCGAGCCTCAAGGAGAGGACCAAGCTGGGCGGCAATAGCCCCCGGCTGAGCCGTGGCTGGCGCTGCTGCGTAACCGGTGAGATCGAGTTCTGTCTGGCCCGGTATAGGCTGCGCCGGTGTAAACGGACCCGGCGAGCGCAAAGGCGCTGCCGCAAGCTGTTGTGTGGTGGTCCCAGCGGGGAACACTTCGATGGGGGTCTGGGCTGCAGCCTCGGGCTGGGTAAATGCGCCCGGAGACAGGAGCGGACCTGCTGCCAACTGCTGCGGTGTACCAGTGGGCGGCTGCATACGCCGCATGGCGGCACTGTGGATACCACCTTCGGCCGGTGTAAACATCTCGGCCTGCGCACCGCTGTAACCAGCGGGCTGGACAGGCGCAGGCGGTGCGGGGAGCAAACCGGCAGGGACTTGCAGGCCAGCAATGGCGGGCTGCGGTGCAGCCGCTGGCGCACCTTCAGGGTAGTACGGTAGGCCGAGGCGGGCTTCAGGCCCAGCAATCTGGGGCGTTGCCTGCGGTTCCAGCGTAGCGCCGCTGAGCAGGTCAGTAGGCTGACCGTTGTCAGGATCAACGCGCGGCCGGGTGGTTTCCGGTGTGCCCAGCGCACCAAGCGGGCCACCAAGCAGGAAGCCTGCACCGAAGGCGACGAGGGCTTCTTCACCATGCCGCTGGGCTACCAGCGGGGCGAGGGCGGCGATGTCCGCCTCATTCAACTCAGCACGCAGGTCCGGGTCGAACACGACGCGGTCAGTGATCTGGGCGATGGCTTCGGCCGAGCCTTCAAGGGCACCGGCACCAACACCACGGGTAATGCGCTGACCCAATGTGCGACCAGTTACATCACCAACAACACGGCGCAGGGCGGGCGAGAACCCACGGGTGATGACAGCCGGACCGGCGGACTGCACGGCAGTCTTGAACAGCGTGGAGAGCAGAATGTCTGTCTGAACATTCGGGTCAGTTGGGTCAAGGTTTTCAGCCTCTGCAGCTTCCCACGAAGCCTGCAGTTCCATAGGGAAGATCGAAGCGGCGATACCGGCCAAACCACCGACGACTGCACCAATAGGGCCACCGACAGCCGCACCACCTGCAGCGCCCGCAAGGCCTGCGCCGATGGACACCCCGAGAGTGGGTGCCGACTGGACGGTGGCGGTCCCGATCTGCTCCAGAAGCCCTTGTTGCTCTGCGATGGCAGCCGAGCGCGCCTGCTCTGCCTCAGACACACCAATCGTTTCACCGACATCGACAAGCGTTTGACCAGCGCCCTCGTACCCCAACATCTGGAGACCACGACCTGCGCCGCCGACAAGTCCTTCACCGACGTTGCGTGTGCCGATGGCAAGGTTGCCCATAAGACCACGGCCTTCGGAGATACCCTGCAGGTATTGCTGGTACTCTGCCGGAGAGATGCGGCGGAAATCGCCGCCCGGCGCTGGTGCCTGCCGACCGATGTAGCTGGGCGATTGCAGGGCTACGTCGTAATCCTCGCGGCCGAACTCCACACCGCCCACGGAGAAGCGATCCATGCCCGGGCTATAGTAGATGTCGCCACCTGCCTGCATGGCAGATTCCGGCGGCGGTTGTAGACGCGGTGCGCTTGGTGCGCCAAGCCCAGAAATACGGTCAAGCGCCTGTTGACGCTCAACTTCGACATCCGCAAGGCCGGACCGAATACCCTGTGTCCCGAGGGACGGCAGGTTGCTATAGAGATCGGGACGAGGCGTACGGAGGCCAGCGCCCATCGACTCCTGCAAACCAACGCCGAAGTTCAGGATAGGGTCTACCATGTATCACCTCGTTATTGTACCAGCGACTGGTCAATCGGAGTAGCAACCAGCGCCGGGATTTCTGCGCCCGTGGCCGGGTCGCGCGTCATGGTCTCACGATACACGAATTGGATCGGGACGCCATCGACAACTGTCTCGAACACAACCTCGCCATTGGCTGTTTCACCGATGCGGGTGATCCGTCCGCTGCCTTCGAGGCGGTCAATCTCGGCTTGGTTGTTAGCCACAGCGATTTCGCGCGCCCCTTGGAGCATCTGCTCAGTTTCCTGCTCAAACAGGAACCGCGACCGCGATGCAGCTTCTTCAGCCAGTGCTTGTTGCTGCTCGATGAACCCACGGTCGTAGACATCACGGAGGTTCTGGGCCATGTCGTCCCAAGTAAGCCGGGCTTCGCTCTGACCATCGAGAAAGATTTCCACGGTGCCGTCGGTATAGGGCCGGACCTCAACCTGCTGGCCGGGGAACCGCTGCTGCAGCAGCGCCTGTACAGGACCAAAGTTTTCCTGCTGGATACCAACGATGGCGGTCATACCATCAAGGTACCGCTGCTCGACGTTGAGTTCGTCAAGCTGGTTCAGCACACCGACCAGCCCTTCGAGGTTGTTGGTCTGCTGGTAGTAGTTCGCCAAGAGTTGCAGCCGCTGGCCTTGACGGGCCACGAGGTCTGCGTCTTGGAAGATGCGCTCGGGCGCTGCGACATAGGCTTCGCTACCACGGCCATCAAACTCCCCAAAGGAAAGCTGAACTGGCGTGCCGAAGTTCAGTTGTAGTCCGCCCCACGGGGTATCTTGCGTCGGTGCCGCTTCCTCCGCCGTCGTCGGTGCTTCGGCTGCCGCAGCCTCGGGGCTTGCAGGTTCCACGCCTGTTTGCTGAGTCGCAGCTTGGCGGGCTACAAAGCTGATCGGGTCAGCAGCAGCCTCGGTCAGAAGGTCTGGGTTCTCCAGCAGGCGGCGCTCATTTGCAGGATCGTTAAACCACTGCGTAGCTTCGCGCACAGCGGTGCGCCGCGCAGCTTCCTCCGGTGTGTCGGCAAAATACCCAACTGTTCTACCGAGCGGGCTACCCATGGGGCCATAGGTACCGGTGGCCAGACCAACCTGAATACGGCTCAGCGCCCCGGCGATGTCGCCTTGGCGAAGCAAGCCCTGCACATCCTGCGTAAACGCAGGAGCATTGGGGTCCACTCCCCGGAACTCTGGTGCCGTTACAGGAGCTTGTGGCGCAGCGCCTACACCAGCCTGTTGGGTAAGGATCGACCGAAGCGCATCAAACTCACCGGTCATGGGAAGTTCTGTATTGGTCACAGTGTTGACGATGCGCCCGTCGGGGTACACGTCGAACGGGATGCCGCCAAACTCAGCACGAACTGGCTGACCGGTGGGCAGGGCACCGGCAGGGATACCGCCGCTTGCGTCAGCAACTTGGACACCGCCGCTTGCGTCAGCAACTTGGACACCGCCGCCGAACAGATCGGGGCGGGTCTGGAATGCCAACCGGAAGGCTTCCTGTGGGTCAAGCGAAGCGACCTGTACACCACCGGCAGGACCCGTGGGTGTAACGCCCATGGAAAGCGGAGTGCCTGCGGCGGGAGCCGCAGCAGGAGCCGCAGCAGGAGCCGCAGGGGCCGCAGCAGGAGCCGCGCCCGGCACAGCCGTACCAAACGACAACGGCACGCCAGACCCCATGGGCAAAGCCAAGCCAACGCGCGGCGGTGCAGTCGGAGCGATCACATCTGCGGGGGCGGCACTGGGTGCAGGCGCACCACCGATGCCAGATAGACCTTCCATAAGCCTATCCATTGCAGCGCGCTCCTGCGCTGCTCGGGCTGCCGCCTGACCACGTGCGGCCTGCGCCGCCTCGAACCCGGCTTGGGCACGCTGTTCCTGCGCAGCGCGGAGTTGCATCGCCTGCCGGGTTTCCTGCATACTCAGTTCAGTCTGGCGAGCTTGACGCTCTGCGTCACGGAACCGCTGTTCCTCCCGTTGGGCGAGGTCCATGGCTTCTGCTGCGCTCGGACCTTCAACACGCCCAAGACCGCCGAGGACGTAATTTCCCCGTCCGACATTCCCTACAGTCAACGCCATGGTTCTCTCCTTTACGCCACGCCGCCGAACAGGCTCGGTGCTGCACGGGTCATACCATAGGTCAGATCGGCACGAGCCTGCCGCGCACGCTCAGCAAGGTCTTCATACATCGGAAGCGCCAGCCCCGCATAGCCCTCTGGGGCAGAAGTCGGGAGTGCCCCAAGGCCAGCTTGCATCAGCGAGGTTTGAGTCTGGCGACCACGTGCTTCCTCTGCTGCGGCTGCCGTTGCACCTGTCTGCGTACCACGGATGGCTGCCCGGCGCTGGGCCAGTGCCGCTTCACCTGCACCAAGACCACGGGTCTGCTCGGCAAGCTGCCGCTCGGTAGCGATCTTGGTCTCCGCAAACGCCTGCTCCGGGTTCGGTGCGTTCTGCGCGGCCATCTGCATGAAGTTGCGTGCGGCCTCGACCTGTTGATCGAACAGTTCTTGGTTGGTCGCGGCGATCTCTTGGAGTTCCTGCCTGCGCAGGTTTACCAGTTCTCCCTCCGCAGCCGACAGGCCAGTCATGTCGCCAGAGGTGGCAAGCAACGTGATCCGTGCCAGCGTATTCGGGTCGGTCAGAGCCGCGATACCAGACTGGAGGGCCGTCTGCCCACCGGCTGCTGCGGCGGCAGTACCTGCTTCCAAGAACCCAGCGCCTGCGCCTGCGCCTGCGCCGGTCGCCGGTGGCAAAAGACTGGACGCACCGCCTTGTAGGTAGCCCGCCTGCTGCGCCAGTGGTGTACCCGTGGTCATGCCCGGTCCGCCAAAGACACCGCCGCCTACAGCCTGCTGACCTGCGACGAGAGGTTGCTGCCCGAACAGGTTTTGGAATCCACCGCCACCGGCAAATCCGCCGATACCGCCCATGAGCGCGCCAGTAAGCGGGTCCCCGCCGGTCAAGGCTGAACTGGCCCCGCCGAGCACGGCACCTGTGAGGGCGTTACCGCCTGCAGTGCCGAGAAAAGCCCCGGTTGCCGTACCAGCCAGCATGGAACTTGCGCCTAACGCACCGGCGATGGCCGGTGCGACAAATGGAACAGCAATCGCTGCCACCACGCCCAAGACTCTTCTTACACCTCTCGACATCGCTGCCTCCTATAAAGTCATCCGTACGAGCGAGCAGGATTTGTTAAACCCAAATTTGCCCATGTATATTTTTGCCAGCCGTTCATTGGCATACGCATCGAGAAACTCACATCCGTTGGCTTTTAGCCAATCAAGGATCAAATTCCAGTACGCATCCTTGAACTTCATCAGGCGCTCGCCGCCCATGGCGATTACGTCTGCGCCCTTGTGCCCGTTCGTATCGTTGAATTGGATGGCTACGACTACTTTAGGTGTACCGTTTTCCCGTCCAATAAACAACACGCACATACCTGTAACCGCCAGCGTGTGGATGTCGTCCGGCGTAATATCGAGAATGCCAATTTCGTTGCTTTTGCACGAGGCGTCGAGCATCGGCTCTAGCGCCGCCCACTCGTCGTCCACCTGTTCAGGCGACAGCATCTCGATGGTCAGGTCAGTCCTCATTGTTGGCCTTCTCTGCATACTGCTCCAGCATACGGTCGAAGAACTCACGGCCCTTCATATCCACAACATGTTTGGGGATGACGTACTCACCGGTGTGGGCCTCGATCATCACAGGTTCGCTGGCTTCGCCACGCACGCGACCGCCATCTTTCATCGACTGGACCGGGGCTGCGCCCGCCATGGCCGGAGTACCACCGGCCATCATGTTCTGCCCGCCTACGTTGGCCTGTGCGGCCCGGGCGGCGATGAGGATAGCGATGATGAGACCCTGATCGTATTGAGGTGACAGGTCTTGCTCGGTGGCGATGCCCTGCTGGATGGCAAATTGGCGGATTTGCGGATAGAGCGCCGGGTTGCGCAGCACCGTGGTCGCCAACTGAACCATCGTATTCAGTTCTTGCTGGGTCAGTTCGCCCGACATGATCGACTCGTTGATCGCCTGCTTGATCTGCGCCAGCACCTGCGGATTGCGGGTGGCGAGGTCTTGGATTTGCATCTCGATCATCTGCGGCGACAGCGGCTCCTGCGGGTTTGTCTGTCCCGGCATGGTCATACCGGCGGGGCGCTGGGGCTGACCACCGGGACCAATGGCACCGCCCATCTGGTAGGACGGAGCCTGTCCGAAGCCCATCTGTGGCGCGGTAGCGCCTGCAAGCGAAGGCATTGCGCCAGCAAGACCACGGCCCGGGGCCATGACCGGTGGCGTAGGTGCCGCTGACATAAGCCCTTGTAGCACAGGCGGCAGAGCAGTCGGCTGCGCCATACGCTGGGAAGGTTGTGCCTGCGTGGCACGCTGGTTGTTGTTCATAGGAGCACGAGCCATGGTTATCCCCTCAGTTGCGTGATGAGCACTTCCACGGTCGCCCGTAGGTTGGCCACGTCGTTGGCGAGTTTCTGTACATCGGTGATGAGTTGCGAGTAATCTTCGAGGACGGGAACGTTGGCCCCGCTGATGGTGACACCGCTGCCGTTTGCGCTGACCTGTCGCATGGATTGCTCAGGTGGGACAGACACAGTCAGACGAGCGCGGTTGATGGCCACGCTGGCAAGATCAGGTTCACCACGGGTTCCGGTCAGTAGCTCGACGTTCTCTTTGAGGGCGTTCAAAAGCTGTGATTGCCACTCCTCGATGCCGACGAGTGGGACCGCTGGGACCGCTGTATATCTGCTCTGTAGTGCCATCAGACCTCTCTCAAACCTATCGGTGTCTCGGCAATACGCACAGTGCTCAGTCGCACAGAGCCTTCAACACCTATCTCGAATGTATCCGAACGGTAGCCGCGAGGCAAACGAAACACTCTGCGACTGTCAAGTTGTTGGGTCAAGACCAGTTCGCCATCAACCCAGAGCTTGAAGGTGACACCGCCGTCGCTGTCCCACAGGATGGTAGAGGTGTCCCACGTATCGGTCACGGTGTCCCAGACGGGCGAGGTTGCAGCGTAGTCGGCATCGACCTGTGCCGCGCCGATGTTGATCGGGTTCTCCGTTGTGATGATTTTGGATTTCCACTCGAACGGTTGGGCAGGTTGGTCAAGGTCGTCCCAGAGATACACATCCCCGGCGGTTCCGGTGGCATAGTACAAGTTGTTGGTGAGCGGATCATACCACGTAGCCTCGGGCTGCTCGTCGGTCACGAGATCAACGAAGAAACCGCCGACGCGGTCGTCACGTTCGAAGCTGATGCCGCCTGCAGAGTGCCATGCGAGGTAGGTGTCTTTGTACGCCGTACCCACCAGCGTGGTCGGGTCGAGGTCTGCATTCCACGTGTCGCTGTTGTACAGCAGGCGGGTTGCAAGCTGCGGACCGGTCGTGGTCGAGTAGAGTGCCAGCCCGTCATGGGTGGCGTACATCACCCCGAAGCCCATGTTGGCAATACTGCGCTTGTTCAGGCAGGGGTACCGCGCATCGACACGCGTCAGACTGAGGACCACGGGGTCATTACCGGCGACGAGGTAAGGGTAGTTCTCTGTGGCGACCAGCAAGTAGCCCGAGAACACAGCGAGACCCACGATGTTGAACGGGATTTCCTTTTTGTACACACGCGGCCATGCGTGGTACTGGCCCGGCTCAGAGAAGTAGAGTTCGTTGCCGACAAAGCCCACGAGGATGTTGTTATTGTACAGCGTCAGGCCCTTGAGGCCCTCCGGCGGCGGGTCGTAGTCGTCTGTCGCCAGTGCATTGAGCAAGCTGGTCACGTTGAAATCGTCGGTGAAGTCGTACGATCCGTCGCCCCAGTACCGAGGCGTACTCGTCCCGGGGTTCTCCGAGACATCGTGGTAGAGCGTGCCGCCTGCGCCGCCGGAACCGACACCGCCGGTGTAGGTGAATGTGTAATCGTCGATTACATCCGTGACTTCGCCACCGGCCACGCCCGTGCTGATTTTGAAATAGCTGCCCACTGTAAGATTATGGGGCTGCACAGTCGTGACCGTCGTGCCCACCACGGTGTCCACAGTCACAGGGAACCACAGAGTGGCAAGGCGCAAGTACTCTGTGTCTGCAACAGTCGAGAGCGTGCGGTACAGACGAATGCCTTGGACTTGGTTCTTACCTGCAGGTTTGGCCGTCGGCAGATTGCTGATCGTAACGACCTGACCTTCCTTGATGTACAGTTCATCGGAAGGCAGCGAGCCGATGGATTCCTCCTCCCACGGGGTGAACCACGTGTAGAGATAGCTGCGAGCCTGCGTGCCACCGGCAAGGTCAACACGTCCATCGCTGCTCGATATGGTCGAGACTTGAAAACCCGGACTGGTATAGGTGAAGGTCGTCGAGTCGATGACCGTAACCTCGATGGACGTAGCGTTCAGATTGGTGATGTCCCAATCCACGTTGCCGCTGGTCGTCGTATATTTGGTGGACGTAACGTCAAATGTGTCGGCTGTTGGTGTTGCCGTGACCGTGAAGATGTTCGCCGTGGCCGTACCCGAGGTGAACCGGAGCAAAACACGCGAGCCGATGGCCAGCCCATGACCGATGATTGTCACTGTGATGGTTGTGCCGGTCTGACTGTACGTCCCCGACCGGTTGGTAAACCCGCTGATCGTGACGAAAGCACCTGACTTGAGGCCATGGGGTACAGAAGCCAAAGCTGCATAACCACCGGATGTATACGCCGCGTACCCTGTGCTATCTATTCCATCCAGACTGAAAGTGTTTGCGTCAATCACTGTTACTGTAAACAGTAGATCGTTCACCTCTACCATGCCAACAACGTCGGTAATCCGAACAGTATCGCCAGTTGTAAAACCATGTGCGGTCGCAGTTACAACAGCCGGATTTGCCTGTGTAATGCCGCTGATCGTGATTGCTGGGCCACCCGTAGCGACAGTAACGACACCTCCGGCATCGCGCTCGTAGGTTGCCGTCGTCTTGGTGGTGAACGGCGTCTCGGTCGCCGTCGGGGTTTGCGTTGGGAGCGGCAGCCCGAGGTCATAATAGTCCACGGGGTAGGGCTGCGCCCCGGTCGTGGCCAAAGCGTAGGTAGACACCTTGGGTGCGCCATCGCCGGTATAATAGAACCGCTGCTCCTCGACATTCTCAGAGCCAGACGGCGTGACGATGTCCACATCTTTGTCCCACACGAGCCAGACGGGGTTGTTTGCCGGATCGTAGAGAGCGTGCAGTGTCACCGGTGCCACGCCAGACAGCCCATGGTTGCCTGCGACAGAAGGCCGGGGGTAAGGGATCAAATCACCAGAGTACAGCTTGACATTCGTCGCCGTCTGCGCGGCCATATCGGGAAGAAGCTCCGGCGCGATACGCGGAGCCTTCCCTAAAAACCTCTGAAATTTGATCCCGGGCATTAATTACTTCTTCTTTTTCTTCGCTGCTTCTTTCTTCTTACCCATCATTTGCAAACCCTTTCTCTGGTTTCATTGTGGACCACCACGTCCGCCAACAGGTCTCGGTCATTCTCCAGAAGCCAGTCGATTGTCGGCTGGCCGCCGAAGGGGATTGTGCGCGTCCAATCGCACTCAGTCGTTACCACGCAACCACCGAGCAGCCCGGTTAGCGAGGCCAATATCGTCAAGCGCATGAACCTCATCGCGCACCTCCTGTGCCTTCTTCACATCCTCCAGCCGCTTCTCCGTTTCCTTAGCGTTCCGGGCCTTGTCGGCCTTGCGGTAGCCATAGAGAAACATCACCAACCCGCTGACTGCGGCGGCGATGTAAGGTGCAAGCGGTCCAAGAATGAGGTCGATCATGTTGCCCAGCCTTTCTTCTTGGCATAAGTATACACGGTTTCGGTGGCTACGCCAACGCCAGTTGCGACAAGCAGCACGACATCTGGATCACCGGCGAGCAAGCTGCCGATCTCCATACCAAACACGAGGCCGACGCCGTAGCGAAGGATGATGCGAGTGATAGGTGCGGTCATGCCGGGCCTCCTTTACCAAGCCCGAGGGCCTTGAAGATTTTCGTCAGTAGCTCAGCCAACAGGTTGCGACTGGGCGGTGCAGGTGTAGGCGTGGGAGCCGCCTTCAACCACGTCGGTACGTCGAACGCAGGGCAGCCTTTGTTCGGGTCTACCTCGTTGTGACCCAGTACCTCCAGCGTGCGGCCTGCCAACCGGTTGATCTCAGCGATGGCTTCGCGCAGCGCGCGGTCCTGCGCCGGGGTGAAGTGGTCCGAGAACTTATCGGTGCGTGCACCCCACTTGCCATCCGGCCACCGGCCACCGGCCAGTGCGATGTGGATCGTATCGGTGTTGTGTCCTTTGGCACCCGCGCCCGTGTCGTCGAATGTGTTGTCGTCGTTGTTCAGATCGCGGCCCTTAGCGCGGCGACCTTCGTAGTCGATGATCTCGGCATAGGCGATAGCCTTCCACCCGCGACCGTGAGGCTTGGGGTTCGTATGCCACGGTGTGACCTCGCGCACCATCTGCTCAGCAGTCTTGCCGTGCCCCCACGCCGGTGTCGTGGCGAGGCAGTGGACCATGATCTTCGTCTTGTGCGCAGGGACTTTCATCATATACCTCCTTTCGCTCTGCTCTCCAGCAGGCGGTCGAGCTTGGCGTCGAGGGCCTCCAGCCGGTTCATCACGCGGTTGATGTCGGCGTGAACCTCACCCTTGGTGACATACTCCTTGGCCATTTCCTCACGCGTGCGGTTCAGCAGGATCGTGACCCGCTTCAGTTCTTCGACATAGCTCCTGAGCACCCAGCCCAGCAGGCCGAATGCGAAGGTGAGAATGCCGTTCCAGATCATACCTGCTTCCATCGTCGTCCTCATAACTCCATCGTGTTACATTCAACCGCGCTGTTGAGCGGCGGTGCTTCAGAGAAAGTGAGCGTCGTGCCGGATACAGAATATCCGGCCTTGCCCTGATACACGCCGTCGATGAAGACCAATGTGTGGTTCTTGGAGATTGGCGTCGTAGAAAGTGTAAAGTTGACCTGCGACCCGGTGCCGGTGAAGCTGTCTGCCGTGAAGTTTAAGGCAGCAACCTGTGCGTCCGTGTAGGCCCGGAGGGCAGTATCGGCAGCCGCTACCTCTGCGTCCGTGTAGGCCCGGAGGGTGGCGTCCAACGTATTGATGTCGTCCGTGATCGCATCTTCGACCGAGGCTGCTGTGACCCTGATCTCGATGCGTCCACCGGCGGGGAAATGCTGCCCGGCAGTTCCTTCTTGGGCCCGGGTCACGGTGAGGGTATCCCCCACGCGGTTTGTGACCTTGATAATCTCCGGCCCAGTGGTCGGGCCAGAGAGCGTGGCATAGAAGTATTCCCCTGCGCTCAGGCTGGGGAACAGGCTGCCCTGCCCCGAGGACAACGCAATACCGGTATCCGTCGCTGACAAAGCTGCAGCGAGCGTGGCAGATACGTTATTCCGCAGGAGCACAGGCATGGCTAGTGGCGGTCCTTGTCCTCGCGCCCAAGGCGCACGTTGATGTCATCAGATACAGTGAACTCACCGGTCTTTACACCGACACGATACCACATGAGTTCCGGTTCGAAACCAACTTCCTCAGTGGGCGCGGTGAAGGTGTCCACATCTACCCATGTCGCATTGTCGATGCTCCGCTGGACAGTCACCGTCGTCGTGGCGGTGAAGGTCGGCCCGGTCAGGGACAGGTTGAAGTACCCCTCCAGCCGGACAGCATCAGAAAAGGTGTTCTCAGCGGTGATGTTTTTGGTTGCGATGGTGGTCATTCGCCTGCCTCCTGCGCTGCAGCGTAGGCTGCCTTGGCGTCTGCGGTGAAAACTGCCTTGGCGATCTTCGCCACGTCCGCATCCTCTGCGCTCAGATCAGCGTCAGGCGTCAGCACATGGCGGTGGAAGGTGCGGCTGATCTCCACGCCGTCCTCTGCGATGATCGTGGCCGTTCTGACCTGCACGATGGGATAACCCGCTGCCAGTTGCAGAACCTCGATCTTGTCGGCGATTGTCATTTTATTCAGTGCCATATTGGCCTCCTTTTACCGTCCTTTCGGACCTGTCCACGCTCGAAGCGCATTAACCATCTTTGCGGGGATCGGTGGCCAAATACAGGCCACCATCGTATCCCTCGACAACACTTGCTTCATCTTCATATGAACCCTCAGGAATAGGATTTGCTCCTTTGCAATCATCCCATTCTCCGATGTTGATAAGATCACCATTCTGGTCTCGAATGATTTTCATAATGGTCATTTTGCAACCCATCCTGTATTGCCAGTTCCACTTTCCTTCACATACAGCGTTGTGCCAGCACCACCTGCAAGGTTTAGATACACGGAACCGGGCGAGGCTGTTTTGCTACCCTCCGGGCTTCCAGTTCCTGCTGATAGGCTGGCAGATGGTGCAGCAGTCCCGTCGCCCAAAAGTATATCCCTGTAAAAAGCACGGCTCTGATACCAAGGATGCGATTGGCCATCGTTCCGGTATGCAACACCATCAACCGCGCCACCGTCATTGTAAAAGACAAGTGGCCCGTAGTTTGCCCCGCTGGTGGCAGCATTGTCTTGCTTCAAATTGTTGTAAAGACCAGTCTGTGCCCCAGTTGCGTCTTCGACAAGACCAATGCCAGAAACCAACGCTCCTTGAGCATTTACAAGTTGTAGAATGCTGTTCGTCTTGTCTTGGATGCGGAATGGCGCGTCAGACCCGCTGATGACTTTATAGCTATTGGAAATCGAAGTGGCGTTAATCACCGTCGCTGAACCAGAGTTTAGGATTAGGGCACGATCAACATTTCCTGATGCGCCATTACCAAAGTGTTTCCAGTCGACAATTTTTACAAAGACACCAATACTATCAGACGCAACATAGACGTGCGCTTCGACTGGACCTTCTGTCCAAAGTCCGTAAAAACAGTTTGGCGAATAGCTGTCGGTTGCAACATACACGTTGTATCCAACATTATCCCCAGAGGAATAATAGTTATATTCGCAGTTCGCCCCGGTGAAGATGTTTCCATTTGTGCCGTTTGCAAAATAAATACCAGCGCCATCATTTTGCAAGCAGCGAATAAATGTAAACACGTTTGCATTCGATGGCAGGTTATTCGCAGAACCACCC
>Ga0208898_1000167_pt1 | contig 55016 bp, 70 predicted proteins | sample VirMetDEL_Mar_4_FD_184513 | JGI IMG/M metagenome (GOLD analysis project Ga0208898, IMG submission 184513) | Aqueous microbial communities from the Delaware River and Bay under freshwater to marine salinity gradient to study organic matter... | ecosystem: Environmental > Aquatic > Marine >... | reverse complement strand
CTTCGCGAATATGTGGAGGCGACGGGTGGTCAGCCTTCCGTCACGATTCGTGATCTCGTCATTGAAGGGCTGGATCGCCGAAGTGTTCCTTATACCGACACTGCGCAAAACGCAGCGATGCAGGAGCGACTGGCTCAAATGGAAGTCTCGGATGCGATTCGCGCAATGCGTCGTGAAATTGAATCTCGTCATATGAATGATGACCGTCCGGATAATGCAGTTAATCACTGATTCTGTCCTGATTTAAAAATAATAGAAGGTCTGAACCAGGGCCGGAAACGGGAGGTTGTCATGGCCGGGGAAGTGAAAACGGAATATTCGACTGACATGGAAGTGCTGACTGCGGCACTCGGGATGTCTGAGTCAGAAATACTGAGCATTGTTCGCAGAAAAGTTCAGCAAGGCAAGCAGGGCGCTGACTTGCTCGCGGCATTGCAAGCTGAAGTTAAGAAATTGAAGGATCAAGAGGCGACGAAAAAGTCGAGCCACTTGAGCCTTGTGCATTCCACGTAAGGGTGGACTCCATTGCCGGGCTTCGGCCCGGACTTTTTTAGGTGTGCATTCGTATGCTGACTGACTGGCGCGGCAACGCCAGACTTTGCCGGGACTCCATAAGTAGCTTGGAGACAGTCAGCATATCAATACACATCTGACTAATACCTGTTGGTGAGACGACCCCAGCTGTCGGTGGGGCTAATAACCGGCTCTTGAAGTTAAAGAGCGTAGCAGCAGCGTAGGCGACGGCGCTTATGGTCTTTGCGCTTCCTCCGCCTGGAAGCGCACGGTAAGACGGAATCAGGCATGGGGCCTGGCAACTCTGACTTATTCGAGCGCGGAACGGTGTAGTCGTGACTACGTACCGGAAGCAAACCGGTAGACAAAATCAGGCTCTGATAGCTGGCTCCAGTGGCCGGTATTTTACGGGAAGGCGACCCGGTAAAAAACGTAACAGCCAGATGCTGGATCTCTGGTTATTTTTATCTACAGATTTTTTAAGGCCCTTAAAAGGTATCGTTTGTGGCTCGCATTAGAACAGTAAAGCCGGAGTTATTTCGGCATGAAGATTTATTCGAAGCTGAGATTGAATCTGGGCTGCCGCTCCGCCTGGCGTTCATAGGCTTATTTACATGCTGCGACCGAGAGGGGCGATTCGAGTGGCGTCCACGTCAGTTGAAATTGGATGTAATGCCTTACGACACCACCGACTTTTCACACGTGCTTGACGCGCTTGAGCGTATCGGCCTTGTCGAAAAATACCTTGCGGATGGTCGCGAGATTGGATGCATACCGACATTCTTAAAACACCAATGTCCCAATGCTCGTGAAGCAAAATCGAAACTTCCCCCCAAAGAAAGTAATGCACATGCAAGCACATGCATTAATGATGCAGGGCAAAACCCTGAAGAAGTCAGCGTTTCAGAGTCGCAGGAAGTTTCCACAAGTACTGATTCAGAAACTCAGACACATGCACGCACATGCACGCACATGCACGCACATGGGGAAAGGGAACTGGAAGGGGAAAGGGAAGGGAATACACAACAACTACAACAACACGCGAATCGATTTTCTGAAAACGTCCAGCCCTACCAGCAGCAGCCCGAAATGTCGGAAGACTGGAACCCTGACGAAACCACTGTTCGCAGAATTGCGATGACGAGCGTTCCTGAAGATTTTATTCGCAACTGCATTCCTGAATTCCGAGCGTACTGGCTCACTGCCGGGCGCCTTCCCCACGGTGGAAACTTTCAAACCGCATTCCTGAAATCCGTCCAGAAAGCCTGGGCAAAACACCTGAACGATACCAACCAGCGAGGCAATGGCCATGCAGGATCTCAATTATCAAGTCGCGAAGCTGAGCTCAGAAAAGCGAACGAATCAACCGACTGGGCGCAAAAGTTCCGCACTGGATTCCCCGGAGCCGACACAGACGGACATTCAGATGATCAATTGGCTCTGGGGTCAGGTCATAGCGATATTCCCGAAGTGGCGGGAATTGTACCCGGCCCCGGACGACATTGAAGCTGGAAAGTGTATGTGGCTGGAGACGCTGGTTCAGCAAGGAGTAACGAGCGACGTGCTGATTAAATTCGGACTTATGGCCTGCCGTGCTTCTGGTTACGTTCGCCCTGTGTCGCCTGGTCAGTTCTGCGTGTGGGCGTGGGAGTGGGCAATGCGTGATGCGCGCATTCCTCCGCTTGAGGATGCTGCCCGAATTGTTAACCGCAAGCTCGCTTCGCCGTCGCTGAAGCTGGACGGTGCCACGTATCACTTGTGGTCAATTCTCGACGGCCATGCTCTGCGGTCCGCGAACTACAAGGCGGTTCGTGATGCGGTTGAGACTGCACACGCTGAAGTGATTCGACACTGGCTATCTGGCGCGCCTTGGAACGAGCCTGTGAACGTTGAGCCCGAACAGACATTGCCGCATTTGCCGACCGAGCCGACCAGGGCAAGTCGGAATATGCAATCGATCCTTGCTCAGCTGGAGGCGTAACCGTGAGAAAAGATTTTCAATCAGGCGATATCGTCCGCCTCAAGTGTACCGGCGAACTGGGTCATGTGGTTACCGTGCTGGCGCCTGAGCAGGATAAAAAACCCGCACTACTGGCGGTGAAGTTTCAGGGTCAGAAGGGTATTGAAACTGAGTACGCTGATCGCGTTAAGAAACTCCGCGACCATGAAGACCTTGCGTATCCAATGCCGCTGACAAGCTGGAAGGCACTGAACAAAGCGGAGCGTGAGGCGGTAATCATTGAGGTGCTGATTGACTTCGGTGACTTCTGCGACGGTATGCGTGAGTACATTTACCAGACAGAAAATCAGGCCCTATTTAGTGCGTTCATCGCCGAAGCGATCGAGCGCAGAAAGACCCACAAGCGATACGCAAGCAAAGCAATTTTTGAACACCTTCGCTGGGACGAGCACCGGATTCACGATGCTGGCCAGCTCTTCAAAATCAACAACAACTACACGCCTGATCTGGCTCGCCTGGCTATGCGGATTTTCCCTGAGCTTGAAGAGTTTTTTAACACACGTCACCGGAAGAAAGCGGCATGACGGCTTACTACAACGAAATTGATCCTTTTGCCGCTGCCTGGCTGCGCGAGCTGATCCGGATGAATGTAATCGCCCCGGGCGAAGTTGATGAACGGAGCATTGTTGATGTTAGAGCAGATGACCTTAGACCTTTCACGCAATGCCACTTCTTTGCCGGCATCGGCGTCTGGAGTTACGCATTGCGACAAGCCGGGTGGCCTGACGACCGACCAGTCTGGACAGGCAGTTGTCCCTGTCAGGGATTCAGTGCAGCCGGTAGACAAAAAGGCTTTGAAGACGAGCGACACCTCTGGCCAACCTGGTACGAACTCATTAAAGAAAATCGACCACCAGTCATCTACGGAGAGCAGGTCTCCAGCAATCTCATTGTCGGAGCTTCGAGCAAAGAGCGAGACGCTACAGGCTGGAATACTGAGCAGATTAAAAGCGACAGCAGAACAACGTGGTTCGACCTTGTACAAGCTGACCTGGAAGACGCAGGTTACGCCAGCGCGGCGTTTGATATTCCGGCTGCGGGCGTCGGTTCTCCGAACATCCGCCAACGCCTGTTCTTTACAGGATTTTATGCAGGGCTGGGTGACAGCCTCAGCTCGGGATTGGAAGGACTCGCCGGGCATGAAGACGGTACGCCCGGATGGGCGGAGCAGGCTGGATCAGTTGCCGCGACAGGCGGCGCTGGCGTCGTGGCCGACGGCAACGGCAACGGCAACGGCAACGGATGCGGTGAAGGGTGGAAAGGTAACTCCGCGTCCGGGGTGTGTGGCTCTGCCGGAAATGGTGCAGCTGACGGAATTAAACCAGCCGGTCCGGTTAACGGCTTCTGGTCAGATTCTGACTGGCTCCTGTGCCGGGATGGAAAGTTCCGGCCAGTTGAATCCGGCACATTCGCGCTGGTTGATGGGACTTCCGGAGGCGTGGGACATAGCGGCGATATCTGCTTTCCGACGTCTGAAGCAAGAAAAGGGCGCCTAAAGGGCTACGGCAATGCAATTAATGCAGAAGTAGCGATCGAGTATATCAAGGCGAGTATGGGAGCTATGGGATTATGAGTAGAAACTACGAACGCAAAACTGATACGTCAATTTATCCGAGTCGTCATGGCCTAAAGGCGATTGTTCATGGTTCGGCGACGGTTGTTCCTCACGCTGTAGAGCGCGGATGGATGTTGCCCGGCGGGCGCTTAACTGAGTTCGCCTGGATAGCGATGGATGCCGCCGTGGAAATGGACGCCATCATGTCCGCTGACCGCAATCAGAAAGCCAAGGTGGTCGAGCTGGTATGAATCAGACGCCGATCATGCCGAAGTTTTACAGCTATTCGCGCTGGGGCTCTGAGAAGAGCTGGATCATGGTGCGTATGGCGGTCATTCCTGCGCACAAGCAACAGGAAGTGGCTGACGAATACGACCGGCTGTACATGGCCAAGAACTACTCAGGCCGTCGTCAGGCAAATGAATATCTGAATGGCGTTGCCCGCGAATACAGAGAGCAACTGAGAGCACAGGGGAGAATAGCGTAATGGCAAAAGAGATCACGATTCATCCTGATAATACGGCGCGGCAGAAGTTCACTGCGCTGAAGCAATTCATGCTTGATACCTTGGCTGGCGGTCCTATTTCCGTTCTGGTGCGCCGGCCTTCGCGCAGCCGTGAGCAAGAAAAGCTGTATCACAAGTTGATCGCGGTTATTTCGGATCAGGTTACCTTTGAGACTAAGCACCCGGATTCAGACCCAGGCCGCATCGTTTATTTCTTCGGTCGAAATCGTCGCCGGAAGTACAAGCCGGAAATCTGGAAAGCATTGCTTGTTGATCAGTTTGAGCAGGAGCGCGCCTTAGCTGGTGAGCCGCTGCGTAAGCCTGGTCAGATTGTTCCGGCTATGGACGGTTCTGGACGCATGGTTACTGTTCGTCCGAGCACGACAGGTTTTTCGGTGGCAGAAGGCTCTGACTTCATCGAGTTTATTTATGCTTATGGTGTTGAGCTTGGCGTTCAGTGGCCAGCAACCGCTGAGGAAATAGCAGCGGCTGAGCGCGAGTGGATAGCGAGCAATCGCGGGGAGGCGGCGTGAGCGAGTTAAGCTTCAATATAGCATGCGGCATTGTTGTTTTGATTCTTGCTTCCGTCTTGGTATTGATCCTTCGTCTCAAGCCAGCCCCGCTACGGATGCCAAGTCGTCATGCTGTGAATCAACAAAAGGCGATTCGCAGACAAGAGGAGCTCAACAATGACTCGTCGCTGTAAATGCGGATGCGGCGAAGCTCTGCCGCCAGCAAGTAAGTCAGAGAGCATTCCGCACAAGAAGAAATTCCATTCGTTCGAGTGCATGAACAGCTATGCAGAAGAGCACATGCAGGCTGAGCGCGACCGCCTTCGTCAGGGGTTGGATTGTTACGTTAAGCGGGTGATGGCGAAGGAGGCCAAGAAAAAAGAGCGTGAATATCGAGCCAAGACCAAAAAGGCGAAAGACAAACTGCGTGATAATGATCGCAATTATCGTCAAAAGGTCGCTCAAAAGCATTTTAACGCTTACATACGGGCGCGAGACGCGGGCATGCCTTGCGTGAGTTGCGGTCGCACTGAGAGCGAGGTTGAGCAGAGCGAGGGGTGGAAGCCCGGCGGAGCATGGGACTGCGGTCACTACCTGAGCGTAGGCAGCCACCCAGAGTTGCGATTCGAGCCGATGAACGCGCACCGTCAGTGCAAGTCGTGTAATGGCGGTGCAGGAAATTATGCCCGCAAGAATCATCAGGTTACAGCTGCATACCGAGTGGAACTTGTGCGGAGGATTGGAATAGAGAATGTGGAGTGGCTTGAAGGCCCTCACGAACCAGCGAAGTTTACGATCGAAGACTTTAAGGCAACGGAAGGCAAATTTAAAAAAATGCTGAGCGACTTAAAGGAGCCATCCATTGACTAATCTGACGCGCAATTTGCCAAAGCCTCTGACCACTCGCAATCTGTGGCACTGGATTTATTTCTACGGCTCTGATTCATCGCTGGCTGGAGCTGTTGAGACTGCCAAGCTGGGCATTAAGCAGAATCAATCTTCTGCAGTGTCTGGTGACTGGAGCAAAACCAAGGTCACGAATCCCGACTTCGGTGGATTCAGTAGCAATCTGAACCAGATATGGTGTGATCAGCAGAAGATGCAGATACGTTCTGACCTAAACCGAAAACTGAAACACCACGAGCGGGCCTTCGGCAACATCATGTATATGCCCGACTTCCAAGCGACTGAGCTGGAGTTCAAGCAGGCTCAGAACCACCTGTATCGTGTGTGTCAGAAAAAAATGAAAGCCCAGTTCCCGAATATGCCGATAGAGCGCCAAGCCGCACTTCTGGATCTGATCTACTGCGCGCTCTGCCATTACCGGGAAGCCATTAGTCCCGCGATCGAGGGAGGAACCGTCAGAAGCCTCTCATTGAATACCAGTCAGGTTCAGGAGTTGGGACGGTTAATGGCAACCGGTCGTTGCAATCGAATCGAGACGCGCAACTGGTCACGCCAGTGGGCTCCGCTCTGGAATCTCATTATGGATGAGATAAAGACTGTGGATAACCTGTGCCTGGCTCCGATTGAGGCGTGGCTGGAGCGGTACTGGGAAAACGTCAGAAACGAACGTAACCGGGAGGCGGTATGACTAGCGAATTACGTCAGGAGCATATCGATATTTTGAGGGAGTCGGTTGAACAGTTTATAGCTCAGCCAAATCGCGATCTTATGGCCGAAATCAATTATCGGACGGCTCGGCTGCTTTTTGACAAAAAGCCGATAGTGGCGAATCCAGACAAGCTTTCCCCGAAAGAGATCGAGAGCCTGAAGGCGAAGATTCATTCCTCTTCTGGGCCAGTGTTGCGGTTTATACCTAACCAGATTGCCTGCAACCCTACCGTATGCGAGCAGTGTCGAGAAGAAGTGCGGGCCGAGAGAGCTGAATGCGCAGATGGCAAAACATATTGCATTCCGTGTTTTGTCGAAACGAACGTGCTGAGAGACTCAAGCTATGATCCTGAATGACCCTTTATGCGGCTACACAGTGATAGAAAACCCGGCGCTCACTCAGCCAGAAGAGAAGACAGTGACCAGAACGTGGCGTGAGCGGCTTCTGTCGCGCCCTTGGCGTCCACTCCGGGCCACAAAAGTCGTTATCGACCAGGTTCCTAGCCGCGAGTTTTATGTGTGTAACGAAACCAGAAGGATTGTGATGCACCCGGCAATGAAGGCCGAGGTAATGCGAGCAATTGACGGGCGGAGCAATCAGTAATGCTTGATCAGATAGCAATTGCAGTAACTGGAGTCATAGCGATATGGCTCACTCAGCAAAGTCGAGAAGAATGGAAGAAGTACGCCTGCCTGTTTGGGTTGTGCGGCCAGCCATTCTGGTTTTACTCAGCGTACACGGCGGAGCAGTGGGGAATACTCCTGCTAAGTGGGTTTTATACGTACAGTTGGTTGCTGGGTATTAAGAACAACTGGTTGATCGATTCCGAAAAAAGGGCGTGCAAGTGACTAACGATAAGCTATTTATTCTCGCTGGCGAGCTGAAACAGGCACAAGAGCTGGCCAAGGAGCTGGATCTCAGACGCAGTGAATGGACGTTTCTCAATACCCCGCTAAAGCTGAGAGGGGTAGAGCGTGGACGGAAGTTCATCACAACAGGCGACTGGTGGCACCTGAAGCATTACCACTGGCTCAAGGAAGAGATTCAGATGAAAGGAATGATCCAGGTTTACGCGGAAGATTTGAGCGGAGAGCAATAACGCCGCACACACGAGCTTTGTCTCGTGCTGGCGTGTGTTATTAACAGAGGGTAGGGTATGAATAAATACACATTAGTAAGCCAAAAAACACTGTCAGAGCTTTGTGTTAAGCATGAAGCGACAATAGAAGAGTTAACCCGCGAAAGCAGCGAACTAGCCGCAAAAGTCGAACGACTAGAAAAAGTACCGTACACACAGACGCGGGAAGATTTTAACGCTAGCTGGGGTTTGGATGGACTACCGGCGGACAAGCAGAAGATAGTAAACGCCGCCTGGGATCGTGCCGAATGGCTGTTTAACCAGAAGGCTAACGAACTAGCCGCGCAGGTGGAGCGGTTGCGGGGTGCTGCGTCTGGCGCAAAAGACATGCTCATAGAATGCGCGAACCAGTTTCGAGCAATAGGGAATCAGGATGGGCATGGAAACTTTGCAGACAAGCATGCAATGTACGTCGATAGAGTTTTATCTGAAACCCCGACCCAGTCGCTGGAGGCGTCTAAGAGGTTGTGGAAAGAGACTCTGGCAGTACACTGTTATGAGTACAGCTTCCTAGCTGACGACAGAGCAGTTGAACAGTCAATTCTTGTTTCAGAAGTTCTGAGTTTTGAGCCGTGAAGCTGAACATGCTAAAGCAGCCGGGCGGCGTACTGTCACCGGCTGACGATATAGCAGCGGAGACATGACAATAACCGTCCTGGCAGAGCCGGGACAAATACGAAAGGTGAGTAGAAATGGCAAGAGCAATTAACAAAGTAACTCTGATCGGTACTCTTGGGCGTGACCCGGAAGTTCGTTATATGCCCAATGGCAATGCAGTGGCCAACCTGTCACTGGCAACAGATGAAAGTTACAACGACAAGGCAACCGGCCAGAAGGTAGAACAGACTGAGTGGCACCGACTAACTGTATACGGTCGTCTGGCTGAAATTTGCCAGCAGTACCTGAAGAAAGGTTCGCGCGCCTACTTCGAAGGCAAGCTGCGTACTCGAGAGTGGGAGAAGGACGGCATTAAGCGCTACACCACTGAGATCATCTGCAATGAAATGATGATGTTGGATAGCCGCCAACAGAATGATCAGGGTGGCTATCAGCAACCAGGCGCACAGATGGCGCAGCCTCAGCAAGCGTCAGCACCTCAACAGCAGGCTGGACAGTCAAACCCTCAGTATCAGCAACCACAGCAAGGTTCGGCGCCTCAGCAAGCTCCAGCGCAGCAGATGCCAGCGCCGAGTAACAGCTTCGATGACTTTGATGACGGCATTCCGTTCTAACACCAACTGCCCCTGAATTAACATCCAGCGTTGATAATTGTTGACACTCCTGCGCAGCTAGGGTATAAAATCAGTAAATTGGTCGTCAGTGACCTTAAAGCAGCCCGGCAGTTAAATCTGATCCGGGCTTTTTTGCGTCTGGGATTTTTAATCATGCTTGAAAACGTCGACATGAACATACTGATCGCGGTGGTCGGACTGTTCGCAACTTTTGCTGTGCAGCTGATCGGGCTTGGTAAAATCTACGGCATGATCTCGTTTAAGTTGTCAGTGCACGATGAGCAGCACATTCGACATCAGACGCGGCTTGATGAGCACGCGACGATAATCAGCCAGCATGATAAAGATATTGCGGTGCTGACTGATCGACAGATTCGGGGAGACGGGACGAATGGCTGATATTACTAAGAGCGCGGTCTTCGGGCCGTTCACTGGAGTGCAAAACATTCCTGTCATTGATTCCGTGTCGCTGCACACCGTTCACATCAAAGGCTCGACCGGCGACGTTACGCTTACTGTAGTGCCGAAAGGCTTTGACGTTGCGGACGCTCGCAATCCTGGCGCCGACGGCGAAAACGTCATCCCCGAAAACGGCATGATCCAAGTCGAAGCTGGCTCTCTCGCATTTATTGTTCTGACGCCAACGAATACCGGCGCAGAATACTCAGTGAGCGTGAGCAGTCAGTGATTAAAGCGCAAAGCGGCATTCGTAAGAGCGGCATCCTATCGCCCTGGCGCAATCCGTTAGATCCGGGAGATCGGTTCTATCGACGAGTGAGTGCTATTACCCGCGCAATTATGAACCTCAACGCCACTCAACATGTATCGTTAGACAGCACGATAACAGTCGCTGGCGATTGCGAGATTGAGTTTTATGCTAAATGGCCTGGTGCGAGTGGTGGCTGGTTTTTCGCTGATACGACGAATGATAACGAAAACGAATCTCGGTTTTTAACGAATGGGACTGGGATTTCTGGTTATGGATTTCCGTCCAATACAGTTCTATCGGAGGTTCCAGCGACGGGAGTAATTCACAAATTTGAGTATATTAAATCAGGTAGCACGGTCAGTTTTTACGCAAACGGCACTCTGCTGGCGACGGCATCGTATTCTGGCCCGATTGTGCTAGATTCATTTTTCACGAAGTGGAGCAGCAATACCGGAATTCCTAACTATAGCGGAAATGTTTTCAGCATCGAGATAAAGCAGTCGGGCGTTACAACAAACTACTGGCCATTCGATGACAACGGTGGTGTGCTGCGTGATACCGTAGGCGGCAACAATGGCACGATTATTAACTATGTGCCCGGAGACTGGGAGACAGTCACTAAAAAACCTAGCGATGATTTCTGGGTGGGTGACGGAGATAGAGTCATCGAATACGCAGAGGGCGCGCTATGAGCCTGATTAATGCAGCAGATCTTCCCGATCATCAAATGGTCTCTGTTGTTATTCCCGGTATCCATTCTGATTACGCAAACCACTCGCCGCTATCTGTGCTGGATGTCACTCAGGGTGGCCAGACATTTGAGATTCACATCTATCGCGGCAAAAAGTTCAGCGATGACGATGGCGAGTCGTTTACCCCGCTGGGGTATTTAACTCTTCGTGAGTATCAGTTATTTAAGCCGCTGCTCGGCGGAGTTGATGAATCCGGTAACGAGATCTCGCGCCGATTATTCACTGAGTGGGAAAAGATCGATTTTACTATCACGTTTATGCGCAAGCTCCAGAGCAGCGAGTTCGATAACGCGACCCTTGCTGCATCTGTGCCTGAGGAAATGACAGACGCCGCGAACCTAGCGATTGAGCTGGTGCTTGGCTCAGAGTGGTCGCTCGACAATTTGAGCGAGTATTCAGCGGAACAACCGGGAAACGATCAGGAGGGGGTATGACTGAGCGTAATTCGTATGTTTACAACATACTGTTGTCCCTCGATCAGTTTGGTAATTCGGTATTCGGTGGCAATCCAGATTCAACTATTTCGGCTCGCACTGGATATTTCGCTGCGCGCGGATCTGAGCGTTTCTGGGTTATTCAGGAGCGCGTAATAAACTATGCGTTCAAGCCGGTCGATGGTTCCAACCACTGCCGTAAGGCTTGGCAGGCAGACAAAAACGAAACCATGTACGAGGCTGGCCCCGTCGCTAAAATCGCAATGGGATTAACAGTCTGTGTAATGTGCGTGACAATCGGCACAGCTCTAAGAATTTACAAGGCGTTCGCATGAAGCAAATTATTGACTGGTCTGACATTGAACACTTTAGCCCGGGCGAGTTTCCCGCGGGTGTTTTGGAAAAGATAGAGCCTGGCTTTATCTATGCGCTTGAGTTCTTCCGTGTTCAGTTGGGCTGCATTGTTAATCCGTCGCCAGTTAAAGGTGGCTGGATTCGTGAGGATGGCAGCGAGACGAGCCGTCATTACGTCGGCAGCGGTCGCAAGTCAGACGCTGGTGACGTGTTCTGCGACTGCGATCCATTCCACGCGCTGATCGTTGCAATCCGTTGCGGCTTTACTGGTATCGGTCTGTATTTCGATACGCAGTACGACGGCAAACCTCACTGGATGCTGCATCTGGATAAGCGGCCAACGTCAAACGGAAACCCTGTTATCTGGGTGCGCGACAAGAAAGGCGAATACACAACCATCTCACCGCGTCCGAATATGGATGTGGTCAATTTCCTGAAAGGGGCGATGTAATGCAAGAATTTATCGGTACCAAGCGCGTGCTGGCCAAGCCAATGACTCGTGGCGAATACAATGAGTATCGCGGCTGGGAGTGTCCTGCTGACGAGAATCCTGCTGACGCTGGTTTTCTGGTGGAATACGTCTATGGTGGCGAATCGAATCACCCTGGCCATGAAGGCTATATCAGCTGGTCGCCTACGCCTGTTTTTGACAAAGAGTATCAGGCTCAGCCACTCATTGCCGAAAAGTCTGTAGACGATGTGGTAACCGAAGGCATGATCGAAGCTCGCGGACTGAATGCGCGTCGCGTCTCGCTGGATGAGCTGCATGGCAGTATCAAGAAGGTGGAGATTATTCGCCACCAGATCGAATCTGGTAGCGTTCTGCGCTTTGCCATCCTGACCATGGATAACGGATTTACCGTGACTGGTCGGCCAAGCGTGTCAGTATCGCCAGAAAATGATAACGACGAAGTGGGTGTTAAGGTTGCGATTCAGAACGCAGTCTTTGAGCTGTGGCCGTATGTTGGCTTCCGCGTTGTTGAGCAGCGCCACAATGAAAGTCACGACAACTAATACACCCGCCAAGCCTATCGAGGGTCGGGGGTTCCCGACTGTGAAGCTCAAATCGTGCGGGTTTTTTTCTAATTGACCGAAAGGTATTAGCGATGAAATTTATTACTACAGTGTTTTTAACGCTTGGGCTGCTCTTTGCTCCGGCTCTGGTATTTGCGGCTGAGGCTGCTGTTATTGATACGGACGCGGCGGCCATGGTGGTCGGCCTCTGGTCTGTTCTTAATCCGGTAGAAAAGGCGCTGGCGGTATTGTTCCTGTTGAGTCCTGTTGCGTCGTTGATCGTGTCGCTAACGCCTACTCCGAGTGATAACCGCATTATCGGTAAGCTGTATAAGGTGATCGATTACCTGGCGCTTAACTTCCTGTTTGCGAAGCAGAAGCCGAACGACCCGTTCAAAATTGACAGTCGCGGCATTAACAAGGCGCTGAAATAGTGCGCGGCTTCTCCACGTTACTAAAGTTGATCAGCGCAGCGCTCGGGTTTTTCCGGGCGTCTGAGGCGCAGAAACGAGAGCAGGAGTATCGGGACGATGTTAAAGAAATTCACGGCGACCCTGTTGGTAGCTGGAATATGCGCTTTCTTCGTGGCCGGGTGCGCGACGATGAAGGGGGCGACGGATCTGATCTGTCAGGACGAGCGGACAACGGAACTGGCGGCGTGCATTCCGCCGATTCCAGCACTTCCGGCCGCGACTGAGGATCAAAAGGGCAATGCTCAGGTGTTGCTCGTAGAAAGAGATATGCGTGACCTCCTGATCTACTTCAGGAGCGTAGAGCATTGTCGTGAAGTAGTCCAGGGTGTCGGGCCCTGACAGCTGGCGAGCGACGTTGTTTATTTAAAGAGATTGAAGCCCCGTTTGTCGGGGCTTTGTTTTATGTGCTGTTTGTGATGGTGGTGATTTATGGCTAAGAGACCAACGTACGACTGGGAGGCGATTGAAAAAGATTATCGCACCGGCCTGTATTCGTTTCGCCAGCTGGAAACCATGCACGGCCCGCGCTCCATGACCATTTCGCAAAAAGCAAAAAGCAAGGGCTGGACGAAAGACCTGAGTAAAAACGTCCAAGACAGAACGCGGGATATTCTGACGACAGGTAGCGAAGATTCGTCAATGCCGCGACCGTCAGATGAAGCAATTATTGAAGCCGCCGCCACCACTGCCGCAAGCGTTGTGTTTCAGCATCGGGCTTGGGCGAAGAAAGGCCGTGACGTTGTAAGCGCCATGCTGGAAAAACTGGGTGATCAGGTTGACGCTGGTCGCATCGAGGTTCAAGACCGTGACGGTGAAATTGTTGGTATTGATCTGCCTCTGGATTACATGGGTAAAGCTGCAAGCAACATGGTCACCGCCATGGAAAAGCTGGTAAAGATCGAACGTCAGGCATACAACCTGGACGCGCCGCAAGATGATGAGAAGCCAGAGGCGAAGCTAACGGAAGCCCAGATTGATGAGCGAATTCGACGCCTCGCATCTGAAGCATCTGAGTCTTGATCGTAAGCGTGAATTGCTCGCGCTACTGGAAGAGAAAGAACGTCGACGCAGGTACAACCGCGTTGGCGAATTATTTCAGGATGAGGGGCCGCTAAGGCGCGCACTCTATCCGAAGCATACTGAATTTTTTACGGCTGGTGCTTATCACTCTGAGCGCCTGTTTATGGCCGGTAACCGCGTTGGTAAGACGGAAGCCGGTGGGTATGAGCTATACTGCCATTTAACCGGACTTTACCCGGAATGGTGGGATGGCAAGCGGTTTAATCGTCAGATCAATGCCCTGGCTGCAGGTGACACGAACCAGACCACTCGAGACATCATTCAGAAGAAGCTGTTCGGTGGTAAGTACGACACGCCGGCATGGGGAACTGGGATTATTCCTAAGCACTTGCTGGGCAAGCCGACTATTAAGCCGGGCGTGTCTGACGCTTACGACACGGTGCCGGTTAAGCACGTTGATGGTGAGTGGTCGGTATTAAAGCTGCGCTCCTACGATCAGGGGCGAAAAATCTTCCAGGGCACGGAAGAGGACATCATCTGGATGGATGAAGAATGTCCGTATGACGTTTACGAAGAGGCGTTGATACGGACGATGACCACGAACGGTATTTTCATCCTGACGTTTACGCCTCTATCTGGATTAACAGAGCTGGTGCTGGCGTTTCTGGATTCCTGTAAGGATCAGGTGCTTACCGATACCGAAAACCCTCGGTATCTGGTTAAGGCTGGCTGGGCTCACGCTCCGCACCTGTCAGAGGATCAGAAAGACAAGCTGATTAAGTCGCTGAAGCTGAAACCCTATCAGCTTAAAGCGCGTATGAATGGTGAGCCGTCATTAGGTTCCGGTGCGATTTATCCGTATGACCCGGACGACATTAAGTGCAAGCCATTTATGATCCCGAAGCACTGGCCGAAAGCCTACGGCATGGACGTGGGTTGGAATAAAACAGCAGTGGTCTGGGGCGCGTGGGACAGAGACAACGACATCGTTTATCTGTACACCGAGCACTACATGGGGCAGGTCACTCCTGCTGAACATTCTGCCGCGGTTAAAGCGCGTGGCGATTGGGTGGTGGGCACTATTGATCCGGCATCGAAAGGTCGCGGACAAAAAGACGGCGAGAATCTTTTCGATATCTACGTTGCGCAAGGGCTGAAATTGATCAAGGCCGACAACGCGGTTGAAGCTGGACTGTTGGCGGTGAATGAACGCCTAGCCACTGGTCGATTAAAGATATTCAGCAACCTGACCGGCGTATGGCACGAAATAGGTCTGTATCGCCGGGACGACAGCGGCAAGGTCGTTAAGGAGAACGATCACCTGATGGACGCAATGCGTTACTTAATCATCATGCTGGTTCGCGTGATGAGCACAAAGCCTATCGACGGGCGAACGGTTCAATCAACAAACTCTGATCACTGGATGGCGTAATAAATGGCTGACGATCTGAAGCACAGTATGCGACTGCATAAGATTCTGCAGGAACGCGACTATCAGCCAGAGTGGCGCGGTCTCGCTTCACGGTGCCACCAGTATTACGACGGCAACCAGCTCGATCAGGAAGTGATTAACTCGCTGAAGGCTAAGAAACTTCCGATTCTGATCACCAATCTGATGCAGCCTGCGATCAATGGTGTGTTGGGTATGGAGGCGCGTAGCCGTACTGACTGGTTCGTTCGTGCTGACGACGATGAATTCAGGGAAGTGGCTGAAGGTCTGAATGTCCGTCTGAATGAGGGCCTGCGAACCGGCAAGGCAAATCAGGCATGTGCGGAAGCGTACAAGGCTCAGGTGATTTCTGGTATCGGCTGGGTGGAAGTTAAAAAGAACAGTAACTCGCTGGGATCAAAATACAAAATCAGCACGGTGCACAGAAATGAAATTTCATTCGACTGGCGCACCGCTGCGGATCTGAATAACTGTAGCTGGCTCCTGCGTGAACGCTGGGTTGATAAGGACGAGGCTGAGGCTTTCTTCCCAAGCCAACAAGAAATCATCAAGCACAGTATTGGCCAGTGGTCGTCATTCGATATGGATGATTTTTACGACAAAGGCGACACGTTGTCTCAGGCGTACCGCGAATATCAGTACAGCACTCGTGACGAGAAGGAATGGATTTTACCGCACCGTGACATGGTGAAGGTGTACGAGCTGTATTACCGCGTATGGATGCCCGGCATCGTATTGCGCTCGGAAGATGGCCGCGCAGTGGTGTATCAGGAGGACAACCCGATTCACAACGCGATGGTGGTTTCGGGTCGGGTGAAAATCATAAAGTGCTCGGTGCCGTCACTTCGATTGAGTTGGTATATCGGTCCGCACTTCGTCAAGGATATGGCCAGTCCGCATCCTCACAATATGTATCCGTATGTACCGTTCTTCGGTGCGCGTGAAGATGAGACTGGTATTCCGTATGGACTGGGTCGCTCAATGCTCAGCCCGCAAGACGAAATTAACTTCCGTCGCATTCGCCTGACTGGTGACTTGAATTACAAGCGGATCACCATGGATGATGACGCAACGGCGATGAGTGATAACGATCTGCGCCAGCAGGTTCACCAGGCTGACGGTATTGTTAAGTTGAACGGTGCCGGTAAGCGTGAGGGCGGAGCGCTATTCAAAGTCGAATCAGATCAGGGTATCGGTGCTCAGCAATTCCAGATCATGCAAGACGCCAAGATGCTGATTCAGGATGTCGCGGGTATTTACAACGCGTTCTTGGGTAAAGAGGGCGGCGCTCAGTCTGGCGTGGCAATTAACTCTCTGGTTGAGCAGGGCGCAACGACACTGGCTGACATTAACGACAACTACAACAACGCTCGCCAGATGGTTGGTGAACTGGTCATGGCTCACGAAGTCGAGGAAATGACAGAGAGCCGAAACATTCAAATCATGGTGCCGGGCAAGTTGGGCGAGAAGCCGAAGCAGGTCGTACTGAACAATGACCAGGACGGCGAAATGACCAACGCTATCGCTCAGGCGAAAACACAAGTGGTGCTGGGTGAGATTCAACAGTCGCCGGGTTACCGCGCTCAAGTCTCGCAAATGCTCATGGACTTTATTTCCAAGCTGCCGGGCGACGCTCAGATGGCTGGCCTGGGTATCTTTGTTGATCAGCTGGACGTGCCGGAAGAAAAACGCATTGAACTCATGAAGCTGGTGCAGAAATTTACAGGTGAAATTGATCCTGAAGATATGACGCCAGAGCAGCAAGCGCAGATGCAGGAGCAGCAGCAGAAGCAGAAGGAAATGGATGAGCTTCAGATGCGTGAAGTCATGCTGAAACTGGAAGAGCTGGCCGCGAAAGTCGACAAGGCCAAGGCAGACGCTCAGTACACACGAGAGCGCGCAGAATCAGAAGACGTTGATCAGCAAAAAACGAAGATGGAAATAGAGCAGGCGGCGGCAGTTCCTCCGCCTTTGCCTGACGAGTGGCAGCAAGCCATTTAAAAAACAGAATTCAATAAAGAGACCCGCCATTGAGCGGGTTTTTTTATGCCCCGAATTCACGAAGCCGAGGTCGTGACGGCAAAACGCAATATCAATTACGCAGCTTAGCGATACAGCAAACAGGTGAGAAATGAGTGACGAAGTAATGAGCGTTGATGACGCATTGGCAAGCGGTGATCCGGACCAAATTGAAAAGGCTCTGGCTGCACACGCTGGCGAAGACAATTCAAACGAACAGGACGAAGCGGAAGCTGAAACCCCTGAAGAAACCGAAGCTGCGGAAGCAGAAGCGGACTCAGGTGATGACAGTGAAAGCGATGGCGAACCGTCCGGCCAGGATGAAGAAGAGCGCGCGCCAATCGCAACGAAAGATGGCAAGCACACAATTCCGTATGAAGTGCTTGAGGCAGCGCGACAGCGTGAAGCCGATCTGAAGCGTCAACTGGATGAGGCGAATGCTCGTCTTTCTGAAAGCGACAAACAGATCAGTAACGCCAAAGCGAACCTTGATCGTCAGGGCGTGGATATGGACTCAGCCTTTGCTGACCCAGATGCCATTACCGAAAATGAATTGGCTGATGTTGAAGAAGATTACGGTTACGGCTCTATGGAGGCGAAGCTTGCTCGAATCCTTTTTAAATCGCAGCAAGCACAAGCGCAACAGGCCGAGACTGTAAATCAGGCTCAAGCTGAAGTGGATGACGCAGAAGCTGCAGCCGCTCGCTCAGCATTTCAAAACAACTCAGACCTCACCAATTGGCAAGCCAAAGACCCAGACCGCTGGGACATGGCTTTAACCATCGACCAAAAACTGCAGGCAGATCCCAAGTGGCAAAACGCCGCGCCCGCAGACCGCTTTGCCGAAGTTGCAAGGCGAACCAAAGCAGCCTTTGGCGACGCTGTAGCGGAGCAGAAATCCGTGAAGCAGCGCGCCAAGGAAATCGTAGATAGCGCCGAAGCTCCTACCCCTAACTCACTTACTGATATTGGTCAGGCTCCCGGCACAGAAAAGTCTCTTAGAGAGCGTCTGGAGTCGATGTCTGATGCTGAGCGCGAAGCCGAAATGGCCAAGATGTCTGATGCTCAGATTCAGGAAGTGATGAGTTGGTATTGAGTTTCGGTCACATAATTCAGGTGATTGATTATGCCAGTTGTAAAAAGTAACAAGGTTGAAAACGGTGCTTTGTTCACCGACATGACTCGTCAGCCGAACTTCACCAATTTGCTGGTGGACTCGGCGGATATGTCTATCAAGAAGAAGGGTGGGTCCACTCGCGGTCAAACCGGTAAAGGTGCGCCCATTGTGCGTGTAAATAACCTTTCAAAAGAAGCCGGCGAAGAAGTTGAAATGGATGTTTTTCACATCCTCAATAAGACCCCGACCATGGGTGATAAGCCTCTGGACGGACGCGGTGAAACGCTAACCTCTTCCAGTATGGATCTGAAAATCCTGCAAGGTCGTCACATGGTTAATCCTGGTGGCAAGATGGCCAAGCAGCGCACCAAGCACGACTTAAAGGCTATTGCGCGAAATGAGCTGGCCGGTAAGGGCGGTTACTACAGCCGTCTTTGTGATGAGACCACTCTGTACCACCTGGCTGGTGCTCGCGGTACTCGTGAAGCGACGCACTTGATCGTGCCGGGTCAGGCGCATCCTGAGTTTGATGAGATTATGGTAAACGGCCTGCAGGCACCTACCTATGATCGTCACTTCTACGGTGGTGATGCTACCTCTCTGAACGATATCGACTCGTCCGACGTGTTCACTCTGGATACGGTGGAAAACATGCGACTCCTGATCGATGAGCAGGACAGCATGGTGATGCAGCCGATTCGCTTTAAGGGTGACATGCTCGCCGATGAAGACCCAATGTACGTTCTGTACCTGACTCCGCGTCAGTTCAAGGACTTCAAGGCGACCACCAGTGCGAAGCAGTGGCAGGAAATGTACGCGGCTGCGAAAAACCGTACTGCGTCAATCAGCAAGAACCCGATTTTTGCTGGTGACTGCTACTTCTGGGAAGGCATTCTCATCAAGAAGATGAACAGCAACTGGGTGGAGTTTGCGGCAGGCACTCCTGTGAACGTGTGTCAGAACGTCAATGAAGCGACTGAAACCCAGGTTGCTCCGGGCGTCAACGTTCACCGTGGTGTTCTTCTGGGTGCGCAGGCACTTGGCTGGGCATTCGGTAACGTCGGCTCCCAGGGTGGCGACGACATGGGTTATGTCGGCCTTACGGAAGAAGAAAAGGATCATGGCAACGCCTATGAAATCTCTTGCCGCTGGATGGATGGTAAGAAGAAGATCCGCTTCGCTGACAAGAACGGTCGTAAAAATGACCACGGTGTAATGGTTGTCGATACGGCTGTAAGTCAGTAATCGGTAGCGTTCCTTTAATCTCATACTGGGCGGCACTGGTCGCCCTTGAGGTGTTTATATGGCAACTAAAAATTCTGCCACTTTGAAAAACCGCGTTTATAACGCGGCACAGGGCAACGTCTCCCGTGAAGCTGGCGTTGCAAACTTTAACGCGGATGCTGCTGACACAGTGATTCGAGTTCTGGAACTTCCTGAAGGCGTAACCATTGATGGCCTGAAGGCATATCACGGCGCAATGGGTGCTGGAACTGGCCTTGAGTTCGGTATCGAATTTCCGGGCGGCGAAGGCACGGATGACCAGGACTTCTTCGGGTCTGTTGCGGACTCGGCTGCCGCTGGCAAGCTGGCGTATGACGAAGCTCCTTATGAGCTTCCTGCTCGCGCTTACCTGACGGTTACCGTTACGGGTGCCACTGGCACCGGTGATGTGACTGTTGTCCCGGAGTATCGCTATACCGGTCTGCTTTAAGACCGTCGCGAACCTTAAACCTTAACTTCGCCCGGCTCTGTGCCGGGCTTTTTTATGGAGGCCATTATGGCTGAACGTACTTTTGATGAATTCGCAAAGCCGGTTGCGATTGCTTATATCGGCAATAAAGAATTCAAGAAGGACACTATCGCCAGAACTGGTGTGGTGTGGTCGGGTTTTGGCGACATCCAGTATGTCGATGGTCGAGCGGCTGGCCAGCTGCTGCGATTCAAGGATGTATTTGTTAAAGGCGAACAGCTTGATGAAGTCAAGAAGAAGCTGAAGAAGTCTGCGTTTGAAGAAGCTGAAAAGGCAGAACGTGAAGCCTTGGAGGCGGCGGAGCGTGCGGCGGCTGCAAAGGCAGATGCTCAGAAGCTTCTGGATGAAGACGGCGGCGACGATGCGACTGATGATCTGAAAGACGTTATCACGAACGCAATCTTGTCGCTGAATTCCGATAACGAAGAGCACTTTACCGAAAACGGCAAGCCTAAAATTGCCGCTGTTCGAGCTGCAATCGGTGAAAACTGCCCGGAGTTCGGTGCCAAAGAACTGAACGCTGTATTTGATAGCCTGAACGGCTGAGGGCTTCCATGATCCACCATAGCTTCAGCGATTTCTCGTCAATCATAGTATCGGTGCTCCCTGAGCTGCCCGGCTGTATTGACGACATTATCTCTTCTCATGCCTGTACTGTTTTCGCGGACTTTTGCGAAAAGACACAGGCGTTTATTGAAGAGGTGGAATTTTCTGTCTCGCCCGGTCTCGATCGCTACGACTTTGTTTCCCCGTATGAGGGGCACATCGTTGTTGGGATTAAAAATCTGACCGTGGATGGCAGTACGCTGAAGCCTGGTGATTATGTTCAGCATGCACCTTCCGTTATTGAGCTGGCTGAATCGGTGACGGCGGAGTCAAAGGCGAAGGCGCTTATTATTCTGAAGCCGCGGCCCGGCGCCACAAGTGTTCCTGATTCCATTCTGGATCGCTGGCCGGACTGTATTGCGGCCGGAGTAAAAGCGCGCTTGATGGCAATGCCCGGCAATGACTGGTCGAATCCTCAGTTGAGTGGCTACTACGCCAGCGAATACAAAACCATGTGGATGGCTGCAGCGGCGGACGTTCGTAATGAGTTTGATGTGAGCCGTAAGGGTCGCGCCGGATTCGCTCGCAGCGTCTGGGAGGTCTGATCGTGGCTATTCTCGTAAGTGCGTTAATCAATGCGGTGAAGAATACGCTGCAGGAAACCGGTACCGGCATACGCTGGACCAATACTGAATTGGTGGACTATCTCAATCAGTCCTACGACTGGTTGCTGGGTTTGATGCCTGAAGCGTTTGCGGATAACTCTGAGTTTTCCTGTGCTGCAGGAACGCGGCAAGAGTTGCCCGTCGGTGCGGTTCGCCTGGTCGATATAAAGCGCAACCTTGAGGGCGCCATGAGGCCGGTGAACTTTAAGTCACAAGAGCAAATGGACAGGGTGATACCTGACTGGCATTCGCGCCCGGCAAGTAACCAGCAGCAGTATTTTATTTACGACGAACGTGATCCTCTGCGCTTCTATGTGTATCCGCCGGCGAAAGAAGGGTCATTGCTGGAATTGCTGGTTGTGCTTACTCCGCGCACACGGCATACGCTGAGAAGTTATGACGAGAATACTGAAAAAGTATTCGTGCGGGAGCAGTACAACGAAGCGTTGCGCCATTACATTATTTTTCTGGCCTTTGATAAGGATTCAGAGGACAGCTTTAACGCTCAGTTGGCTCAGGCCAATCTCCAGCGAGCGTACAACGCCATTGGCGTAAAGATGCAGAACGACGTTCGCGTTTCTCCTAAAAACCCGGTGAATAAACAATGATTCGACTCAGACCGATTCTGAAAGGCGAAGGCCGCTCTATGCGCGTGACGTTTACGAACGCGGATACGGAGCAGGTAATTGATACGACTGGCTGGACGTTAAAGGTTCGGCTTGGTCGCTCGCCTCATGTGCTGGGTGATCTTTATGAGGTAACAGGGGCGCCAGATGCAGCACAGGCCGCGCTCGGGCAAATCTCCTGCACGATTGCGGATACAGTCACGTCGGCGCTTACGGTCAGTTCTGTGGCGTTGGATATCCTTGTTGATACCGGATCAGGTGAGTTTATCCCACTCATGTTGGCGGTTGCTCCTGTACTGGATGCGGAACTACACCGTCAGAATTATTACCGGCAGGGCAGCGGGCCTGTTGTTGGCGAAACACCTGTGTATGTGCAAGGCGGGTCTCAAGAGCCTGACAACATTACGATCAACGTCAGTAACGATATGGACCCGACCTTTGACCTTGGCGTTATGGTGAAGTTTAACCAGCTCGACCCGGCAACGCTTGAGTATCTGGAAGCGCTACAGGCCGACGTTACTCAGAAACATACTGAGGTAATGGGCGCATGAAATTTCCTTTTGATCTGAGCACGTATATTCAGCAGTGCAAAGACTTGGTGGATCAGGCTGCGCACTGGGCTGAGCGGGCTCGTCATTGGGCGCGCGTAGCTCTGACCGGCGTAGGTTTGCGACAAATCGAAGCGGGCACCACTGAAGTGACTGTCGGTACCGACGACGACGCATTCACTTACTTCATGGTGAATGATGATCTGAACACGGTGACATTCTTTCTGGTATCCGACCCAGTACCGGGCACGACCTTTCAGATTCAGAACTTCGGCTTTGGTGTAGTTCAGGTTCAGGCACTGGACGATGGCATTATTCAGACGCCGGGAACGACCCAGTTAAGAGGCAATGGGTCAGTGGTGTCGCTGACCGCGATACGGGCAAAGTCCGAGGCCGCTGAGGCGCTTTGGACGCTAACAGGGGATACAGTGCCGCTATGATTAAAGGTGCCTACCAGCTTCGCGTGATTGATTCAGGGAAGTGTATTTCTGATACCGGCGAGGTGCGCAATCTTATTCTGAATGAGGCGCTGAATCACGGTGACCCGTTTTCGTCTGGTTTTATCTGCGTAGGTGATGGCGATAGCGAGCCATACAGTACTCAGGTTGCGCTCGATAATCAGCTTGGTCAGGTATCCGGTACATTCTCAAGTGACGCCACGATTTTTATGGATGGCCAGGATCGATATGCCAGGCGTTCTGTAACGGTGAGCTTTACCGGACTTGTTGGTGATATTCGCGAGGTTGGTTTTAGAAGACTGGCCGAGGGCGACTTGTTATCAAGGACGCTTATTCGAGACGGGAACGGCTATCAGACATGGGTGCCAATACAGGCACACCAGACACTAGAGGTAACATTCTTCGTGTACTTCCTTGTGCCTGATGTGCTGGATACTGGCGAAATAACAACGCAGTTCGGACAGTCGGTAAATTACACAGCAAGGCCGTCGGATGATCTTTCTTCACCGAAAGGCATTCTTGCCGGGCGCTATGACAATCCGGTTGGTACGAGTGCCGGCAATTCTTTTGAGATGCTGAAAAGTTCGGGCGAAGACCGAAGTACCACGGTGACAATCAACTACAACTCAGAGAGCCAGGAATGCGAACTGATCGTTAATTGGTCTGCTCAGGCAGAAAATAGAACGGTAACTGGCTTTAGGGTTTTCGAATATTCGAACTCTCATTTTGTTGTTGAGCTGAGTGAGTCTTTCACGCTGCCGGCTGATCACGATCTTACCCTGACATTCAATTTTGCTTGGTCCATATCGTGATATCGCACTTTTCGATACTTGGTGATTTATATAATCACGAGGACTTTGATACAGAATCAACAGATTGGTATTCCTATTCATGGCTGTCAGGTCGCGATAATCGGCTCGGGCTTGACCTTTCATCTGAAATATCCAGTTATAAGACGCGATGGAGTGATATCGCGGGCGATTCATGGAGGGATGATTCAATATCGGGCCTCTCGCTTAATGACATGTCGGTGACACTATTTGCGACGCTTCTTAGGATTGATCAGTGGGGTAATGTTGGATCAGACGCAGGTAGCACGCCAGAAACATTACCCGATAGCTGGTTGTTTTCCATCTCGGCAGAAGTTATGGCGGTTCGTAGTGAGCTTGTGTTTACCGAACTCGTGTTCAACTCCAATGCTGAGCAAGTGGATGATGCGGAAGTGTACGTAGCTCAGGCTGTCATTGCTGCGGTCAGCAGTGAACAGCAATATTTCCCTAACTACTTCGATAGCAATGCAGAGCCGGATGCCGAAGGGGCTCCAATCGTTCAGAGCGTAGTAATTACAAACGTAACAAGTACCTTGCAGGTGTAGAATGAAGCTAAAGCCAACGCTGATGAGAGGCAGTTATAGAGTACAAGTCCTTGAAGATGAGGGCATTGTATTTGACTCGGGCGAGTTCGATAACCTGATTACCGATGCAGCCCTTGAAGATCCGGGCCCATTTCGGCAGCAGGTTAATGGATTCTCCGGCGTTTTTTATTTGCACTTGTGCTTGGGTGCCGGAGTAGTTACCACTCCGGCTTACAGCGACACCGATCTCGGTAATCAGATAGCAAGCAAGGCCAGTGGTGACTTCACTAATTTCACCAGAGACAGTGCAGAGGGGGCTTACCCAGCCATCTATAAGTGTGCCAGAGAAGTTGAGTTTACGAATATATCTGGCGATCTGTCAGAGCTTGGCATAAGGAAAGGCGGATCTACCGGGACGCTGATGAGTCGATCCCTGATAAAGGATGGTAGTGGAAATCCGATCACAATAACTGTCACAGATAATCAAACAGTTCGGGTTACCTACACGCTCTATTCGATAATTCCTGATGAGATTTTGGGTTCTGGCACGGTATCCACCCCACACGGCGACCTGAGCTACACGGTTTATGCTGCAGATTCCAATAACACCACTGCAGAGGGTATACATGCGTTTGGGTTCGCTCAGCCTATGTTTGGCAGTTCATCATACGACGGTAGTAGCTATTACCTGATTGGCGGGGGCTATTCTCGCTCCGGTAGTAGCTCTGTTGGCACTCCGTACTCATTTGACGGAGCTTCTAGACAGGTAACGGTGAGAGCTTCATTCGACTATATCGAGAACGATCAGACTCCGGAGAAATTACAGGTCTCTTATTCGGCTTCTAATAATTCCAGCTCAAGGAAGGTTCCGCGAATGGAGATTGATCCAGGCTTTACCTTGCCTGCCAACTACAACCTAGAAATTGATTTGACCTTCACTTGGGGCCGTTATGATTCCGGTGCTTAATGGCTCGATGCGTGGAGAGCTGATTCGTCCTTTGCGATTCCTGCCTGTGTTTGACGATGCCCACCTGTTCAAGTCTTTTTCATACGGCCCTTTTGATATTTCTTCGTCAACCGGAAATCCTGATTTATCAAAAGGGAACTATCAGCATGAATGGGTTGCGTATGTTGAATCATCTGGCGCTGCTTTTCTGCAGAAAAAAATCTACAACGGCTTATGGGATGGCCAGCCAAGGCCGCTACTGACACTGATAGATCCACTGCAGAAGATCAGCTTGGACTTCTCGCAAGACGGCACCGTCATACTCTGTTATTTACGTCAGGATGCCACCATGGGCGTATGGTGGAGAGACCCGCAATCTGGGCTTCCTGCACTGCTGGAGTTGGATTCTGATATTCAGGATATCTATCTGACCGTTGAGAACAAGGACGACCCGGAGAATACCGATATTTTTTTATGGTACTTCAAGTCCGGGAGTTTGTACCTTCGTTTGCATTCCGAAGATTTTGCTACAGAGAATGGTCCTTATGTCTCTGGCCTATCAGACCCTGTGATCATTCAGGCCGGTATCAATCACAGATACGGCTATCAAGTCGACTATCGAGATCAGGTGGAAGAATGAAAATCCAATTCAGTCAGATGAAGGGGATGATCCCGGTTCTGGACGACAATCTATTGCCGGAAGGGTTTGCATCAAGGACATTGAACTGCCGACCTGAAGGTGATGGTGTCGTACCGTTTAAGCTTCCCGTAGAGGCGGGTTTTAGTATCGCCGCTGGAGTTAAGTCGTGGTCTCTCTACCACTACGATAAAACAGAAACTCTGAGTCGTACCGATAATGCGGACTTCTTGCGAGGCCCCATAGCGAATGATGCTTATAATCGAATGTACGCAGCGGGCGATTCGGAAAAGCCACAGGTTTACTACCAGCTCGGCGGCGGCGGTCCTTCGAGTGGCGACCTTGCTGTCAAGGTTCCAAACACCCCATCAGTTTCATCTTCGTGGAATAATGCTGACCCGGGTGACCCGTCAATACCTGTATATAACTCAGTTTACTATGTGACCGGAGTGACGGTACTGGGTGAGGAATCGGAACCTTCCGATGTGACTCAGGTCATTCAGCGCTGGGATTCGGCCAGTGTTTATGTATCGCTCGGGGCAAATAACGATAGTCGAGTCGCTAAGAGGCGCCTGTATCGAAGCGATAGCGGCGGAGACTTTCAGTTGGTCGCTGAGATTGTTGACACTATCGATGGCTACAACGACCAGAAGGATACCGCACAGCTTGGATACGCCTGCGAATCTGAGAACTTCAATGCACCGCCTGATAATCTTGAAGGGCTTGTTAATGCTGGTAACGGTTATATGGCAAGCTGGTTTGAGAATACGGTTTGTTTTTGTGAGCCATACTACCCGCATGCCTGGCCAATAGACTATCAGTATGCAATCCCCGCTACTGTTAAAGGCATGGCCGCTACTCAGGGCGCACTCATTGTCACGACGGATAGCCAGCCGTATGTGTTTCAAGGAACGCACCCGGGTGGTATTTCGATTTTGAAACTTGATCTGCGCGCACCTAACCTCAGTCGTCGAGGCATCGTAGACATGGGCGAGACTGCGTTTTATCCGAGTACGGAAGGATTGGTTGCTATCGGTGCGGGCGGTGCGAATGTTATTACCCGTGAGATATTCAGTAAGGAACAGTGGCTCGCGCTCGATCCTGCAAGTTTTGTCGCGTTCCGTTATCGCAGCTTTTATCTGTGCTTTGCCTCTACCGGTGCTTTTGCATTTGACCCTGCAAAAGGGTATTGGCCGCTTGATATTACCGGCGTTGATGGCGATCAGGTTCTTGATGGTCATTATGATGATGAGACCGACACGTTATACCTGCTGGTAAAAAGTGGTGACGATAGTTTGACCGTGTTTGAATTTGATTCCGGCAGCAATATGCAAATGTTATGGGAATCGCGGGAGCATGTGCGTCCTGGCCGCGCTGTTATTTCTTCCGGGCGGCTGGACTCAGAAGCGGAAGCTGCACTGACACTGGTAGGCTCTCATCGTGGCAGCGAGGTGTATTCTTCAAGTCATACAACGAGCACGGATGAAGGGTTTAGATTCTCACCAGGTTTTTATAGTCGCTTTAAAGTGCGCCTTGAGAGCGAAGATAGAATCAACTCTGCAGCCATTGCCAGCAGTAAGGTGGAGCTTGTATGAGCAGGCGTGACAAGGCGATTGACCCGCGTGATCCGCGAGCGCTTGAAAAGTGCGTTGCCGCTATCAATGAGTTTTCTGGCTACTCACTGAGAGGCAAAGGCAGAGACGAGCGGGAAAGGCCATCCCGTCGCGAAGTTGAGAATATGATTATCGGGTTCGGCAAATATGGTGGGCGATCATCAGGAGGGGATTCGAGTACCGGTGCGGATTCGTCACCTGCGCCCTCTGGTGTGTCCGTCTCTCTTGTTCGTGGTGGTATCCTGATATCCTGGTCATTTCCCTTAAATGAAAGTCATAGGCATACGGAAGTCTGGCGAGCGACAACTGACAGTCTGACAGAAGCGACCCGTATTGGGATTTCTGGAGGAAGCCAGTTTATTGATATGGCTGTAGACCCGGCGACTGACTATTACTATTTTCTTCGTCACGTCGGCGACAGTAGTGGTCCATTTTCCAGCTCGACAGCCATAAAGAGTGCCGCAGATCCATTTTATCAATCTGGGGTGCTTGTCGGGGCTGATGTGGAAATAACCATTGATACGACTGGCTGGCAAAATGCCGGGCGTGTTGAGGTGGAGTTTTCAGGAGTATTCCAGTCGTATACCGAATGGGATGCAACGAACTCTGTTTTGAAGGCGGAAACAGGTGATGCGGTTTATGTTCAGCTGATCCGTGGTGGCTCTGTCGTTGCTTCTGCGACTCCTACGCAGCATCAAACAAGCAACACCGGGCCGAATGGAGAGAAACGATACATTCATCAGTTGAATGCGTTACTTACGGACACGCCGCCAGAGGGCAGCAATATCTATACGTTGCGAACCGTTAGGATTTACCCGGCAAATTCAGACAGCTATTCCGTTCAATACAAGGTTTCAGGCGGTTAGCTTTACAGCGTGCGCAGCACGGGGTACATTTATCCAAACTGCTTAAATTATATCCAAAGCCCGGCCAGGAGACTGTGCCGGGCTTTTTTGTGGGTGATTGTTATGTCTTATGGCTTTCATGTTCGTGACGCCAATGAGGTGGACATTCCAAATCTTCACTGTCTGGGTTCAGCACTCCACAAGGCATCTTCATTTTCGACTTATGAATACGACGCAGAGGCGATACTTTTATCTATGCGTCGGGCCGTCTCGGGTGACGGTGGCCTGATATTAAAAGTTGCCGTCGATGATAAAGGCGCGATATCTGGCGCTATCTTGGCGGAGATTTTTAAACCCCATCACAGCAACGCTCTATTCTCCTGCGATATTGCATTCGTATCCTTGGTGCAAAGACAGGGGGTCGCCAAATCCCTGATTCGAGAATACGAGGATGAATGCCTGGTGCGCGGGGTTTCAAGAATAATGTTGGGTGTTGGACTGGGGCTTAATAACGAGGCTGGCTATCAGCTTCTAAATGGGTTGGGCTATTCAGAGTCTGGTCGAATGTACATAAAGGTTTAACGATATGTGTGGTAATCGCGGTGGCAGCAAGCCAGAAATGACAGAGGCAGAGAAAGAGTCTGCAGCTGTTGCGGTCGAGCAATACGACATTGCTCGCGATCTGGACTTTGTTAAAGAAGCCTATGAGAGTCAGGTAGATGCCCTGGGTAGCTCTGGCTATCGGAATTACGCCCGAGGCAAGGCAAATATTGCCGGTATGTCGTCGCTGGAAGATGCGGCAAAAACAACAAAGGTGAGGCAGCAACAAAAGGGTATTGATCCTAGCTCTGGTGCATCTACCTCTGAGTTTAACGAGCTGACTGGAACCGGTGCTGAAGTCGTCGGTAGAGGCATGGGAGAGGCAGAGTTCTCTATCGACTCTGCTTACCTTGGTGGTCGTGCCAACCGTGTTGCTATGGCAACGGGAGAGGCGACAAAGGCTCAGATAGGTCTCGGTGACATTGCCGATCGAGCAACTGAAGAAGCTAACCAGAAAGCGTTCGCAGACTTTAACTCCAGCAAGGCGACAGTAAGCGGCCTTGGCACAGCGGCTGGCCTTGGCGCTTCATACTATCTCAACAAGCCAGAGGCGGAGGGTTAATTATGGGAGTACCAGTATTTGTCTCGTCAAACCGAACCGTGTTCGGAAATACAGTAGAGGATATTGGTCCAAAACGGTATGAGTCAGAGGACGGAAAAATCTCAACGAATAGTGCGGAAGACGCACTGGCTCAACTGATACGCGCCGATTGGGATACCTTCAAGGAAGACGATCTTGAATACATTATGGATTACGCGAAAGACATTACAGACGACACCTACGTTGATCGGGCGGTGGGTCAGGCAAAGCGTAATGTAAACCTGGGGTCTAACTCTGTCTATGCAGGCCAAAAAGCGAGAGCCAACGGAATGGGAGTGAGCTTATCCAGTGCCCAGAAGAACGACAGGTACAAAGATTTTAAACGAGCCAAAGCTGTATCTCTGGCGGGGGCTGCGAGCGACGCTCGTGACTCTGCCATTGATCGTCGGAATAAATTAATCGCCGGTTCTAACATATCCAGCCTGAGCGGAGGTGGTAGCTGATGAGTTACGGATTGATCAGTGTTGCGGATAAATTCAACAACAACGCCATGACCGGCCTTGCTGATGCCGCAAAGCGTGAGCAAGCGAGAGAGATTGCAGGTGATCAAATTGAGGCTGCGGATAAGGCTGCCCGAGCAAGCGCTGTGGGTACTGGCGCAGGACTGGGCATGATAGCTGGCATGCAAGCAGGCGCAATCGGTGGGCCGGCTGGCATGGCTGTAGGGGCCGCTGCAGGCTACCTGGCTTACGAATTACTTTAAGAGGTTGTTATGGCAGATGGATTGAGTACAGAGAGTGCCGTAACAGGCTTCGCAAAAGGCTTCTCTCTTGGCAATGCTGCGATAGATGCAAAGCAGAATCGCGAACTGCGGGCACAGGCTGCGGAACGCGAAAATAAACTTTTCGCAATGAAAGAGGAGCAGTACGCTACCCAAAAGCAGAAAACTGAACGTGCTCAGCTTGAGAAGGAAATGCAGACAGACCTTCGGGCGACTTATGTTACAGGAACGCCTCTGGGCCCTGAGTTTTCTGAGAAATATCAGTCCCTATTGCCCAAGAAATACTTTGACCCAAAAAGACGGCAGGAAATGAAGCAGGCGGGAGGCGTTTTTAAAGAGGCGCTAGATACGGGAAATCTTGAAAACCCTGCATTGCTTGGTGCTGGTGATGTTTTGCTGGCTGATCAACTGGCCGCTCGTGAAGCAAAAGACGGGCTGAAGCGTCGCGTTGCGGCGGCTCGGAGAACCAAGGATGGACGCGTCGCCCTGGAGTTGGAGCTGATCGGCAAGGATGGGCAACCCTACAGAGCCCCAATGACAAAAAATGGGTCTTCAAACAAGGATGATGAAATAATTCTTATTGACGATGCAAAGTTCGGAGAGATGGCCAATGCCGCTATGTATCAGGGTGGCGTTTCAAATATGCTCGATAAAGCCGGCGGCGACCCTAAAGCGATAGCTGATAGCCTTTACTATGCGTATTTTGGTTCGCGACTTTCTCCGCAAGCCGGGCAGGATGGTTTCGAGTATAAGAAAGGGTACGACAAAAACGGGCAAGAGGTGCTTTACCAGTTCGACAATAAGACAGGGAAGAGCACTATTGTCGGCGGGGCTAAAGCAGTCGACCCTAAAGATCAAAAGAAAAACCAGATTGATACCAAGCCACTGTTTGAAGCCCTGAACGAAATCGATACTTCCCCTGACTTTATGACAGAGGAAGAGCGACAAAGGGCGAGGGATAGCCTTAACCAGAATACCGTTGCTCTTTATGGTGCGACGCTGGATGAGATCATTTACGCTCAAAACCTCAAGGCACAGAAAGGAGATTACAGCCCGCTGACCCGCCCTCAGTTGATGGAAATGAAATCTGCATGGAATAAGTATCTTGAGGACGAAGAAAAGCGCAAAGAGGAAGAAGCATTGGCGCAGCAGGAGCAGCTATCGCAGGCGCAACAGAATGCTGTGTCTTTGGCAAATTCTGCACTAGAAGGTTCGCCGCTGGGTGCCAAGGCACCGCCAATGCCTGAGTTGAAAGTATCAGATACTGCGCCGCCAGGCTCAACGAGGCGCATGAGGCGCAACGAAGATGCTCCGCAAGAAACTACTGAGGCCATCGAAGAACAAGCAGCCTCTGAAGACAGAGAAGACTTGCTGGCCGGGCAAAGACGCTCACAGATAAGGAAGAGAAGAAAAGCTGAGGCTGAACAGAACAGATCTTACGAAAAAATTGCATCACTTCGTGAAGCTGCACAAAAAGCCAGCAGCGCCCAAGAAGTAAACGCCATCGCTCAGCAGATCGTATCTCTGTCTGACGCATCCGCCTCCTTAGATTCTTTTTAAGAGTGCCCCATGACGGATACCAAAAGTAAGTCTCCTTCCCTATACGACATCGCCTATCAAAATCCACCGCCCATGTCAGGCGGATTCTCCAACAGAAAAACCGCGGCAGACGTTGAAGCTCAGCGCATTGCTGAAGATGGCGAGCAGGGTTTCGGTGGTGACGCCGTCGATGTCTTCCAGATGGGGGCAGGCCAGTCTGCCGCTGGCATGGCGGAAACTGTTTACCAGATCACCGGCTCAGAAACCGCTGGGAAATTGCGTGACGCGACTCAGAACTGGGCAGAAGGTCAGATTGACCAGATGTCTGACTCTGGCCGCGAGGCGATGGGTAAGCAGTTTTTCTCAGAGGACGAAAACGGCGACGTACAATTTGGCGAAGCCTGGTCAGACCCTGAATCGATAGGTCTGCAGTTTTCCAATATGGCTGGTCAGTTGGCCGGTCAGGTTGTAACTGGTTTTGGTTTTACCGGTGCGGTAGCCAAAGTTGGCGCGAAGGTTGTTACGAAAAACCTGATCGAGCGCGGCATGGCCAAAGGCATGACCAAAGAAGCGGCTCAGGAATATGCCAAAAGCATGATTCGCTCTGGCGCTGGTGTTACTGGTCAGGCGCTCGCAGGTGCTGGCATTACCGGCGGTCAGATGGGTATTCAGGTTCGTGATGAGATTATGAATCTTGAGGATTCTGATCTTGATGAATCGAATGAATTCCGAAAGCTGTACTACCAGCTGCATCAGCAGAACCCTAATGCAACGGTCAGTGAATTGCGGAAAACCGCGACCAAGGCGCTGGCAGAGCGTGTTGCTACGTCGGTTCAGGCTGACCCTCTTACTATCACCGCAAACCTGACGCTGGATGCCATCGGCGGTCGTTACATCGACAATCTCATTCGAGGCGTTGGCACTGGTAAGCGACTGACGAATGCCGGAATGCAGGCGATTGGTCAAGGTATCCCCGAAGCGGCTCAGGGCGGTATGGAGCAATTCAACATTAACCGCGCCATGGTGAATGAGGGCGTGGACACTGATCGCGACTTGATGGAAGGCGTTGCAACCAATGCACTGAATGAGGGTGTTCTTGGCGCCGGCATGGGTGGCGTTATGGGGGCGCTCACGAAAGGCACTCCAAGAGAGAAGCCGTCCATTCAGGAGCAGACCAGCGAGTTGACTGAGGGCGAACCAGCTCAAGAAGAGAATGCACAGGAGTCATACGCTCAGGTGCAGCCTATGCCGCCGTTGGAACAGGCAGTAGAGCAGGTCAAGGCGGAGCGTGGTCAATATCGTGGCATTGATGACGATATCAGAATCGCCGAACAGCAGGGCTTTGAGGATGAGGCTGTCCGATTGCGTGCAGCTAAGCGTAATTTCCAGATGGCGGAAGAGTTCGCTAACGAAGGTGATACCGAATCAGCTAAGCGCTTCAATGAGCGCGCACTGAAGATTTATCGCGAAGTTACCCAGATGGGGCAGCGTGACGCAGAAGCCTCTGAGCCGAAATCTCAGCTTCCGGCAGAGTATGTTGCTATCGGTGAGTATCTGGAGCGGACTCAGGAAAGCTACGATGAAATGGATAGAGTTCGGGTTAATAACCTTCAGCCTGAAGTTTCTGACTATGAGCCCGATCCGTCAACGCTGATTCCTGACTCTGTGGATGCACCGTACTACATGGGCACCACAGAAGAAGCCAAAGCGGCTCGCCAGCAAATCGAACGGGCAATGACTGAGCAGCAAGGGCAAGACCCTGGCAATGCGCCAGCCAGAATGCGCCCTGAAGACATTGAAGAAATTCCTGTCGATGAGATCACTATAGATCAGGAGCCGGTGCCGCCAGTTGTTGACGTTGAAGAGCTGCCGGGGCCTAATGCGCCTATAGATTTTGAGCGCCAGGAGCGTGATCAGTCAGGGCTGGCCATTCAGGATTATGAGCCGGAGCGCGGCATTGATTTTGCTGGCGGTGATCGGGCTGACGAATTGTCTGACCGAGTGAAAGATCAGATCCGCAAGCACAAGTTGCCGAAAGGGCTTGATGATGGCCGTCTCCTGCGCTCTTACTTCCGCTCTGGCCTTGAGAATATGGCCGGTGATCTCGTTCCTGGTGGCGGGGTAACATACGTCCGAGACAGTAACGACAAGATTGTTAAGCGCACGCCGTCACAAAACCCAAAATGGTTTCAGGACGCTCCGGATAATGTAAAGCGTCTGGGTGTGAAGGGACTGAAGAAGACGATTGATCAGGCTCTGAAGGGGCGACCGCTTGGCAGAGGTCAGGCCCGTGCCGTTCGTTACGCTCTGGATCATATTACCGAAAATCGTAATGAATACGCTCGAACTCAAGCCAGACCAGAACGTGAAGACCTGGTCAAATTCCGCAAGGTAATGCGCGGTGAAATGACGCCGCAAGAGGCGGGATTTGCTGACTCTGATCCCGTGCCTCAGCGATACTCTGATGCGATAAAGCGTATTGCATCCTCTGGCGATCAGCGTTTTACTGATACTGACTATGAGGCCGTGCCGGGCGGTAACGGTGTAGGGCATGCACTTGCTGATGACATTCGCGAAGCTCTGGATTCCGGGCTGCCTGAGAATGTTGTTACTGAAGTTGCCAAGCAATTCGGTGACGATCCTGTAGAGTTCAGCCTGAGATTATTTGTTGCGACCGAGGCGCATAAGAATGGACAAGAAATTACACCCGCAAGTATTGTACGCGCTGCAAATCAACGAGCACTGGAAAAAGAATCCGCCGACCGAGGTGAAGAGCCAGAGTGGGTCAAAAGCGAAAGCGAACCGGAAGCCGAAGAAGAACTCTTAACGTCCTACACGGAAGAAGACCTTCGCCAGAAGGAAGAAGAGCGCCAGCAGGCCGAGAAGGTAAATTCAGAAACTGAACGGAAATCTCAGCAGAAAGCAAAGGCAGACGCAGAGGTGGATTCGTTTGCCTTGGCGGGGTCAGATACTGAGGCAGATCAGGCTGCAGCGGCTGGACAGAGTGATTTGCTTCAAGAGGCGCGAAATAACTCCCCAGATAATCCAGAAAGCTCCCAAGGTAATGAACCAGAAAAAACCCCGGCACCTGCCGGGGTTTCTCGTTCTGAGGGTCCGAAAAAGGAAAGCAAACAAAAATCAAAGCCCGCACAAAAACCAGCCCCTGACCTTCCTGAAATTCTTACAGCCACTCGCAAGGCTTATCTGAAAAAGATGGCCAGAGCTGAAGGGCTGAAGCCTTCTTCGCCTGGCTACGAATCCGCAATGCAGCGCATTGAAGATCAATATGAGACTGACGTAGATCGAGCGCAGTCGGCACTGTCATTTGAGCAGTTCAATGAGCTGAACAGCGATTCGCCAGAAGGCGTGAACCGTCAGGCATGGGCTTCTTTGCGTGAAGAGTATGGCGAGCCAGATCAGGCTGAACAGGCAGCTCCAGAGAAAGACGATAAGCCCATCATCCGCAACAGCGCTGGGAACCCTTACAAGAACAAAGGCGCAGCCCGTAAAGCCCTGAAGAAGCACCCAGGTTACGAGCTGGTAGAAGTAGAAGGTGGTTTCGAGCTTCATCCGGTACCAGAGGGCGCAGCGGAGGCTGGGAACTCTGACATTGCTGATGCGCCACGGGCAAGCGCTACTGAGGTGAATGATGACTTTGGGCCTGATGTGGAGGTTGATTCTGCCCTTTCCACCCCTGATTCTGACATCGATGATGTTGGTGAGAAGTTGGGTGGCGCAAGAAAAGATGAGCTTCGCACTGCGACCGAAAGACTTTCCGATTTGGATGATCAGGGTATAGCGGATTCAACGCTCTCTCAGTTGTTCCCGAAAGGGGAAATTAACAAAATTGAAGACGTTAAGCAGGCAGCACTGTACAAGGTGGTTCGAGATGAGATACCGAACAAGCCACGGGTAAGGGGTCGCCTCAAGCGCTGGGTCGATTCAGTCAAGTCTGTTCGTGAGTTGTTAGAGCTTGCTTCCGGCGAAGGGGCTGAATCACTTATTTCGGTGATGCGCGAAAAGGGAGGTGCCCTGAGAAATCTTGCGGACAAGGTGGAGCTTTTGTCTGCCGTCGATAGGAAGCAGTGGGACAGAATAAAAAGGGTATCAAGAGCGAGCGGGAAGTATCGTGACGAAAGCGGTGAGATGATTCCTGGAAGCTGGTATGACGTAGAAATCGATGGTAAACGAAAGGCTTTCTACGGCATGGAGTCAGTTTCTGACCTTACTGCCCCTGTATCTGAGTATCTTGGGGAGCCCGCGACTAAAGAACGGTCGATGAAGTTTGAAGTACGATCATCCGGTGGCGGGAAGAAGTTCTATATCAACAAGAAAGGTGATCGCGAACGCCGCGCACTCAAGACGTTCGACACCCTGGGCGAGGCTAGGTCATACATCATTGACGGATATGATGATTTGGTAAATGCATGGGAATCAGTAAAGGCGCGGGACAACGTATCAAAGGCAGATACACGAGGCTCAAAAAATAAGGCCCGTGTCGGTGAAGATTGGAGATCAGGAAAGGACGTATCACCTCAAGAGTTTATCGAAAGGTTCTCAATCCGAGGGGCTGAGTTTGGTAATTGGGTCAAGCAAGGAAAGGGAGGAAGGGAGCGACAAGGGCTTATCAACGCCGCGTATGATGCGTTTATGGATCTTGCGGACACTCTGAATATCCCGCCAGAGGCTATAGGGCTGGGTGGACAGCTTGGTATCGGGTTTGGCTCAAGAGGTAGGGGCGGGCGTGCCGCTGCTCATTACGAGCCCTGGTCGATGGTGATCAACCTGACAAAAACTCAGGGTTCAGGTTCGCTGGCCCATGAGTGGTTCCATGCTCTCGATAACTACTTTTGGAGAAAAAGGGGGCAGGAGCCCGCCAAAGGACAGGGTAATTATATTACTTTCAGACCTGAGCCGATGATGGTCAATAAGAAAATCAGAGGCGCAAGGCTAACTAAGTTTGAATTAGAGCGATACCAGAAAAATTATGGGAATAATGGGGATTTTGCTGATTCAGAATGGGAAAGAGATAAGAGCCATCCCGAGGGGGTGAGGCCGGAAGTGGAGAAGAAGTTTGCTGATCTGGCAAGCGTTCTAAATTCTTCACCCGTAAGACAGCGGTCTTTGAAGATTGATAGCAAGCCTAATGCGTATTGGTCACAGATTATTGAGCTGGCCGCTCGCTCCTTTGAGAACTACGTAATTGCCTCTCTTGCTAAAAAGGGAAACAGGAACGATTTTCTGGCGAATGTGACACCAGAGTCTGAGTTTGCGAGAGACGCAGAGAGGTATCCGTATCTCAGAGAGTCAGAACTTCTTCCTGTAGAGAAAGCCTTTGATGAAATATTTGAGACGATTGAGGCGAGAAAGGATGGTGACAAGACCATCCTTGCATCCCTCTCCGACGACGTGAGCGCAGAGATCCGCTCACTCGCCAGCCAGTTCAGCGGAAAATCCCGAGTACAAACCCGAAGCACCGCCAAGCAGGTGCGTGGATGGCTTGAGAATATGGCTGAAGGCATGGATTCCGTTGAAGTGGTGGAGACAAGTCTGGATCTGCCCGGGCGCGTCAAGATTGACCTTGGTGCATACTTCGACAGCGCCGACGGTGCCTACGATATCAAGACCGGAAAAACCTACATCGTCGCTGGAAACATCCGGGACCAATATCACGCCAAGCGTGTATTCCTGCATGAGGTAGTCGGCCATGGAGGCGTTATCAACTACCTGAAGCAGAACGAAAAGCTGGGTGGTAAAGCCTATCTGGAAATGCTGGACGATATTTATTATCGGGCTGGCCATAGCGTTATCAATAAAGACATTGATCGCTACGCATTTGACTATGACAACCCAGATGAGCGTCGTATTGCTGTTCTGGAGTACATTGCCCACCTTGCCGAGAAAGGTAAAAAGATGGGGCTGGTACAGCGTGCTATTGCTGCCCTGCGCGACCTGATCCGCAAATTCAATCCTGATATCGACTGGACGGATACAGACACTCTGGCGCTGATTGAAAAAGGGCGTCGTCACCTTCGTGAGAATGGTTCGTCTGGTCAGGATGGTGGAACTCTCGCCCGCTTATCCGACGACCTTGCGGAAGACTCCAGCCTTAACGATGCCGAGAAATCAGCCCTCTCTAAAATCGGGCCGAAAGGCCCGGTAGAAACTGCCGCCGAAAAAGTGCGCGGCGTTATGGACGGCTGGCGCTTAAAGGTCCGTCAGGGTCTGGTTGATCGCTATGCTGGATTGATGGAGCTGGATAAGAAGTTGCTTGACGGCAATATCACCAGTGAAGAAAACATCACTCGTTCTGCCTGGGCTCGCGCCAAAATGAGCAATGCCGCCTCTGGTGCTGTGTCTGCGATGATGAACGCAGGCCGTATCTTTATGAACAAAGACGGTATCGTCGATGTGAAGAAAGACACTAACGGCCTGATTTATACCCTGAATAAACTGGGCTCGTCCGCTGAGATTGAGCGCTTCATGGGGTGGATCGCCGGTAACCGCGGCGAAAAGCTGATGGCCGAAGGTCGTGAAAATCTGTTCACTCCGGAAGACATTCAGGCGCTGAAAGGGCTTAACCGCGGCGAATTGAAAAACGGCGGTAACCGTAACGTTCTGTATGAAAAGGTGTTCAAAGAGTTCCAGCAGTACCGGGACGACGTTCTGGCGATTGCTGAAGAGTCAGGAATTATCACCAGCGAAAACCGGGAAATGTGGGCGAACGAGTTTTACGTTCCCTTTTACCGACTGGACGAAGACAACGACGACACTACAGGCCCAAGGGTTATGGGCGGGCTTTCTCGCCAGCAGGCTTATAAGAAGCTGAAGGGTGGCACTCAGAACCTGAATGACCTCCTGCAAAACACATTGATGAACTTACACCACCTGGTTGATGCCAGCATGAAGAACATGGCAGCGAAGCAGGGCATTGATAACGCGGTGGAGTTAGGCGCGGCAGAGAAAACTGTCGAGGCAGCTCGGGACAAAAAGCAAAGCACCTTCATACTGCGTAATGGCGTGAAAGAGTGGTACGACATTTCTGACCCTATGGTCTATTCGTCGCTGACCAGTCTGAACCACACCGGCATGAACGGCTATGCCATGTCGGCTATGCGCTGGTTTAAAAGAACTTTCACCAACCTGACCACCAGTACGCCTCAGTTCGTTGTCGCCAACCTTCTGCGGGACTCTATGAGTGCAGTGGCGGTTACCGACATGAGCAAGAACGCGGCCAGCAACATTGCGCAGGGTCTCAAATCGTTCGGTCTGCTTGATCGTCACGGATATGAACGAGCGCGGCTGATGGCGTCTGGCGGTGCGTTCAGCTTCGGTCACGTTTATGGCGAGGATGCTGACTCTATCCGGTATCAGATCGATGGCCAGATGCGCCGGGCAAAGGTTATCAAGGACCCTAAACAGCTTCTGTCTCTGGGGCTGAAGCCTTTACAGGCTGGCTGGGATAGATGGATGGATGTGAATAACAGCCTTGAGAACGTGAATCGTGCGGCTGCATTCAAGCAGGCTGAGGATGCGGGAAAGGGGACCATGTACGCAGCGTTTCAGGCTCGCGACCTGATGGACTTCTCTGCGCATGGCGCGTGGCCTGCGGTTCGCTTTCTGATCGACGTTGTACCATTCCTGAATGCTCGCTTGCAGGGCCTGGATAAGCTGTATCGCTCTGGCGTGAAGCCATCGACGAAGGTAGTGGCGCAGATGCTTGGGGTTGGTAATGTCGAAACCAGCATTGAAGAGAAAAAGGCGGCAGCCAGATTCTCTGCTGTGGTTGGCGCGCTTTCGGTTGCCACTATGACTCTGTTCGCACATAACCAGGACGATGAGGAATACCGTAAAGCCCCAGACTGGCTGAAGGATTCCTACTGGTGGTTCCGTATTCCGGAAACGGATCACGTCATTACCATCCCTAAACCGTTTGAGGTTGGCGCCATCGCAACGGTAACTGAGCGATTACTTGAGCAAGGCATGAACGACGAGGCTACCGGCAAACTGTTCCGTGAGCGTATGTGGCACATGCTGACAGGTACGTTTGCATTCAGTGCTGTGCCTCAGATGTTTCAGCCTTCGCTGGATGTCTACGCGAACAAGGACTCGTTCACCGGGCGTCAGATTGAAACCATGGGGCAGTCCCGACTGAGCAAAAGTAATCGGGTCAATGAGGGCACAACCGGCGTCGCCAAGATGCTGAGCAAGGTGACCACGGGCGTGTTCGGCGAAGATTCAAACTACGCGCTGTCACCGGTTCAGATGGACTTCTTAATCGGTGGCTACCTCGGACAGGTTGGCGCATGGGCGTCGGCCATTCCTGATGTAGCTGTTCGTCAGTTCAGCGATACAGAAAAACCGTCTGTTTTCCTGACAGAGTATCAGCCGATCAAACGCTTCTATCGTGATGCTTCTCGGCCGTCTTACACAAAAGACGCAGAGCTTTTCTATGACTCACTGCGTAAGGCTGACCGCCTCTATGCGGATATGAGGAAGTACAGAGAAGAGGGCGACATGGAAGAGTACGCCGACACCTTGAGGGAAAACCGCGACCTGCTTGGTATGCGCAAGTTAATGAATCAGGTGAACCGACGGCTACAGGAGATCCGCAACCGGATTAAGGCCATTGAGAAAAACGGAAGTCTCAGCGCAGAAGAAAAGCGACGTCAGATCGACTTGCTGAAGCTGCGCAGGAATCACTTGATTGAGCGTGTATCGCCGAAGCTGAAAGCTATCGACGCTTAACCCGGGACGTGGCTGCGATTACCAGGCCAAGAATCATAAGGCCGGGTATCGCCACCAGAATTGAGGTGGCCAGTGTTGCGATGGGTACCGCCAGCGCAACACAGTGCACCGTGGTCCACGTTCGCCACTTGGTTGGTACACTGTCAGACATAATTACGATGACGAAGCTGAGTGCATAGCATGTCAGTATCAGCGTTGCCGCCTCTTCGTATGTCCAGCTGCCTATCATCTGGTTGCCCTTAGCATTTCCAATAACCCTCTACGCTGGCCGTTGTTCATTAGCGGCTCAACCCTATTAAATTCCATCCTCAAGCGATCAGGCAGCGTTACTCCTGATTTCTGTTCGATGCCGTAATTGATCTTCTCAAGCTGAGGAAGATCCTTTCTGTACTTTACTATCTTGCCGCCCATATCCCCATTGAACAGCCAGTATCCAGTCACACCCAGCGGGATCAGCACCAGCTTATAAATCAGCGGGTGAGGGTAGGACTTCCCCGGTCTTTCTCTGGGAGTGCCTATTCGCTCCCAGCTGTAATAGGTCTGTATGCCTACGGGCTTCATACCTGCTGATACTAAGTACCCATTAAGAAAGCGCACCATCCAATCAGCTGATAGCCCCGCCTCCCTGCGCGCTTCTCGAAGTCGACTGCCCAGACCGGCCACACCATGCATACCTTTAACCTCAATTTTCCCATTTAGACAAAGTATGCCATTTTGTCTGCATTGGATAAATTGACCTTCTGTTACCGATGACGCTTGCAATTGGATGCATTAATATTTTGTTTATCAATAAGGAAGAGCACCTCATGGAAGTAATAGCAATCACCGAAAGTCTCATCATTACTCAGAAGCCTTGCGGTAAGAAGGCCCTGTTTTCTATCGCCGAACTCGAACCCGATCACCCTGTCATTAAAGATGCGATGTCATTCCGTTTAGGCTACATTGCTGCAATGAATCAATCTGCAGCAAATGACGAGACCAATGGAAGCTGACTACGTTGGCGCGTATTGCCCACATATGGGCGGTAAAACCGAATACGTGCTCGAAGACCGTACCCGGGTCGACTGCCTCACACCTACTCACGCGGTTGAGTTCGACTGGTGCCATAAATGGGCGGAGGCTGTAGGCCAGGCTCTTTACTACGCTCGATCGACAGGGCGGATGCCGGCCATTGTTCTGATATGCGAACCTGAAGAAGGTCGGTTCCCTGAGCGTGCCCGGGTTGCAGCTCCGGATATAGAGGTTATGGTCATACCGAAATAACACACGGGTGCGCGGCGATCTCGTACCTCGACGCGCGACTCCGGCGTTATGCGTACAGGGCGCAGCGCTTGTTGAGTATCCCGTAATATTTCTGCATTGCTCTGTGTTGTTCCAGTAGTAGCACTTGCTCTTCTTCGCTCAGCTCTAAAAATTTATCAGAATGATTGAAACGATTTAGTAGTGTCATTCTGCAATGCAACTCGTTTTTCTCGTGTAAAAGACGAATCACGAATGAATTTTCATCTGTCACTTAAATATCCTCCCAACGCATAACAATGCGTTATAAATGATTCACTGGCGTTCACAGTTAAACGCCGGGTTATGTGTACCTGTGCTTTTCATCCTCTTCAGGATTCGTCACGCTACCTTTTCCACTAACTGGCCGGCAGCCTCAGCAGCAGGAAGTTCCCAAGCAGCGATGAAGTTTTCATAAGCCTTCGCTGCTTCATAGAGACGCATTTCATCTTCTGGCGAGAGCTCTTTGCCGCTTGGATCAGCAACCCAGCCCACTGTTACTATTAAGTCTTGGTTGGAGTAGCTTGAGACGAGGTCGACGTGACTATCGACAACCTGTGGCGCTAGGTTTCCGTACTCGATTCGAGCGATTCCATTTTTATCGCGAGCAGACACCTCTTCACTAATAAGTTTCCGCTTGCCATTCTTTTCGCGAAGCAGAAGGGCAGTGCTGATACGCCATCGGTACGGGTGACTCTTTAGGGCGGAGTCAATTTCATCGGTAACCGGAACCTCTATGAACGTTGTGCGGTTGAATACTCGAGGCTTTGAGCCGCTACCGGTGAAGACGTACACGGCGACCAGGTCTTTTATGAGCCGCGACGCTTCATGACGTTGCACTTGACGTGCCGTTCTGCGCATGGGCTTCTTGCGGGTTTTTGGTTTTTGTTTTCGTCTGGGCATCATAATTCCTATTGGCAATATCCAGTGGTTGCGCAAAACCTAAGTCATTGATTTTAAAAGGTTGCGCGGTTCGCGTTTATTGCGCTCATTGCGCACGGTTTTAAGGGGTAAATCCCTTATAAAACAGACGCTTAGCGGATTTGGAAGGCTACCTTGACATGGTAGAGGTCCCCAGTTCGAATCTGGGTAGTCCTACCAAAAATCCCTTACAAATCAGGCGCTTATAAGCGTCTTTTTTGTGCCTGCTGTTTGCATTGGCAAATAATTGGCAATACATTGGCAATATACAGTAGTCGCCAAAGCATCAATAACACACGGTTTCACGGGACCTGCGGCCCGTGATTCCGGCGTTATGCGTCAACAACCTTCTTTCCTGTAGACCGTAACGCCCTATCAAGAACGACGCTTCCGACATTTGTTGTTAGCCACTGAAACAAGGTAAAAGCCCCGCGCAATTCGGCTTCATCTTCACCGACAATAAGGCAGAGACTGTTGCCGTCCTCGTGAAATTCCTTTATGACGTCACTGAATGCGCGCTCACGCTCCCCGGTCTTATCATTCGCCAATCCACGGGCTATGAAATTCTTCCCACGGTTCTTGAAGTACGGCAGCGCAGCTATCTCATCCGTAGGTATATGCTTGATTGCTGAAACTATTTTTTCTTGGTCTGTCACTTCGGTATCCTCCCAACGCATAACAATGCGTTCTAAATGATTCACTGGCGTTCACAGTTAAACGCCGGGTTACTTAAACACCGACGCCAGGCTGAGTTCAGCTTTAACGTCGATCCACTTTTCTTCATGCTCGCTCTGATAGTATTCGGTCATCTTCTCATCAGAGTGAGCCATCAGGTGCTGAACGTAATCACGCTCATATCCCGCTTGCTCATACAGCCACGACCCTAGTGCACGGACTTCGTGGATACCGCCGCGTTCCTCTTTGGGTATGCCGATAAACTCCGGCAGTCTGTCGCGGATAAGCCGAAACTGCTTGGTGAACTCATTAGGCGCAATCTGGGTCCAGTGATCGGTGTCTTTGTTCTCTTTCACCCGCTGCGGGCGACGGTGCACGATGTAGGGACTGGCCAGACCGTCTCTGGATCGGGAAACGATACTCTCAATCTCTGGCGTTACTTTGATTCTGAGGCGTGCGTGTTCGTGGCTCTCGACTTTCTGACGGACAACGTACAGGTAGCCGTCTTTGATAGCGTCGTAACGCATTCTGATCAGCTCAGAACGACCCTGTAGTGTAATCAAGGCCAGTTCCATTGCGATTTTCATCCAATCTGGCGCAGCGGCGTGAATGGCAAGGTACTGCTCGACCGTCATGCGCTTACGGGCTTTCTTCTTCTTCTTCCGGTTAGGGTAGGTGCCTTCCGCTGGGTTGTCGTTGCCGTTACGGAGCCCTTTGTTCTCGGCATACCGGAATAGCTCGATCAGAGTGCCGCGGTGCTTAACGTATGGATCTGATTCAAAGTTATCATCCAGCCAGGTCGCACAGTCTTTCGTGGTCATTTCCGTGATAACGCGGTCGCCCAGGTCGGTCACAATGCGATTCAGTCGGTAACCCATTAGCTTGAGGGTGGACGGCTTGAGGTTCATTTCCGGCAATCGGTCGTCGCGGAACCGCTCAACCAGAGCGGCCATGCTGATACCAACAGTGCCCATGATTCTATCGACAACGCACGCATCATCCTGCAAAAGCTTCGCGTTCAGAATTCTGGCTGCCGTGTTGGCCTCGGCTTTGTTCTTGCCAAGCGGGTGCATCACCCCGGTAAGGGGGTGTTTGTAGCGATAGTAAGTGTGCCCGCCGGACTTGTTCGGGTACACATTCGCTTCCAGACCTGTATGCTTGCGCGCTCTTGGTGCCATGAATTAAGACGCCATCAGGATGCTGTCGGCCAGTTCATTGCCGGTAGTTTTATCGAACTGCTCTGCATCGACAAACCATTTCCGGCCTACTTTTCGGGCTCCAGCCAAGTGCCCATTCTGGCACCAGTGTTGCGCGGTTCGCATAGGTACGTCGTCGCCGAACTTGTCTTTTACGAATTTCTTCAACGGCGTTAACTTCTTCTTTGCCATATCAATCTCCCAGCGCCTGACGCGCTTGCTGTATTGCTTCCTGCAGTTCGTTTAATTCAATAACACACGGATCAGTGCGACTCGTGCCTCGCGCCTGATTCCGGCGTTATTCTTCCAGTATCTCGGACGCCAGCTTAAAAACATTTGCAGGACTTTCATCCAAGTCATTCGCAAGAATCTGTAGCTGCGTGGCCAGATAGTTGACACACTTACACAGCGCCGCTTTCTCTTTGTCGTTTGACATAATCACGTTACTACCGGCAATTTTTTCCAAACGATTCGTTAGCATCTCTCTGCTCATAATCACCTCTGTAAGAATAACAATTCACTTTTGACAGACGCTCGCTGCACTCGCACAGCAAAGCTCTGGGTTATTCGTTCCGTTCTAAATAAACTCCGCGATCGCTCATACGCTTCAACGCACAGGCGCTCTCTTTTCCGAAAGCAAAGAGCACGGTACCAGCACCGCAACGGCTCTTTTTGTGCTGATTCTCTTTGCCTGGTGTGAACTGGATCCGTCCACTAACAAAAAGCATTGCAGTACATGCCGCCATTGCTTCCTGACACCAAGCCGCATCAGTGCGGCTGAATACCAGTGCAATACCATTACCGTGTTCGATCATTCTGCGGATCCAGAACGGTGTATCTTTTCCATAAGGAGGATTCAGCCACACTCGTCCGAACCACTCCTGTTTAAGACCATCATCAAAGATGGTGAACTTCTTCTTTGCTGGTACCGCCGTTTCCATATCGTGTGGAGAAGACGGATCCAGATCAAAGTCGATTGCAAGAGCATCGAATACCCACGACGGCGTGTACCACTCAACGCTTTTGTGCGGCGATCGCTCTACTGGCTCTCCAAACAATCCACTCATTTAACTCAACTCCAACGAATAACAAAGCGTTATAAATGATTCACTGGCGTTCACAGTTAAACGCCGGGTTATGTGTCATTAGGGTTCTATCACCCAGCAATCACAAAATCTCTGTCTTTTGCCGCCAATTGGTATCTCCATTACAATGAAAGGAAATTGGCAATTAACGGCTCCAAGTTTTGCCAAAGCTAAAGCCTCATTAAAGTCCTTTCTAAACTCTAGACCGTTTATCCAGCTATCAGCTTTTGACCACTCTTCATGAGTATGTTCTGACATATCATCAGGGTAAACTCTATAACCATGCCCGTGATGGCTCATAACAATATCTCCCGTAATTCACACATAACAAAGCATTGCAGCGGATAAACCGCTGAATAGCGTGGTTATTGCTACTCTAATATCTCGATGCCCGCACTACCTTAATGGCATTTCCATATCGGCTATTGCGATCAATACTTTGTTCTATTTCGTTTAAACTTTTAGCAATCCTTCTTAGCAATTCAAGCTGCTCTTGCTGTCTTTTTTTTCGTTCTCTTAGCCACTTCATGACGTGTATCTCCGTTATTTTCTGCTCATAGAGCAATAACAAACATTTAAATGGTGGACGCTCGTACTACTCGCGCCCATTAAAACTAGGGTTACTTAAACACTGACGCCAGGCTGAGTTCAGCTTTAACGTCGATCCACTTTTCTTCATGCTCGCTCTGATAGTATTCGGTCATTTTCTCATCAGAGTGAGCCATTAGATGCTGAACGTAATCGCGCTCATATCCCGCTTGCTCATACAGCCACGACCCTAATGCGCGGACCTCGTGAATACCTCCGCGTTCTTCTTTGGGTATGCCGATAAACTCCGGCAGACTGTCGCGGATAAGCCGGAACTGCTTGGTGAACTCATTAGGCGCAATCTGGGTCCAGTGATCGGTGTCTTTGTTCTCTTTCACCCGCTGCGGGCGACGGTGCACGATGTAGGGACTGGCCAGACCGTCTCTGGATCGGGAAACGATACTCTCAATCTCTGGCGTTACTTTGATTCTGAGGCGTGCGTGTTCGTGGCTCTCGACTTTCTGACGGACAACGTACAGGTAGCCGTCTTTGATAGCGTCGTAACGCATTCTGATCAGCTCAGAACGACCCTGTAGTGTAATCAAGGCCAGTTCCATTGCGATTTTCATCCAATCTGGCGCAGCGGCGTGAATGGCAAGGTACTGCTCGACCGTCATGCGCTTGCGGGCTTTTTTCTTCTTCTTACGGTTAGGGTAAGTGCCTTCCGCTGGGTTGTCGTTGCCGTTACGGAGCCCTTTGTTCTCGGCATACCGGAATAGCTCGATCAGAGTACCGCGGTGTTTAACGTATGGATCTGATTCAAAGTTATCATCCAGCCAGGTCGCGCAGTCTTTCGTGGTCATTTCCGTGATAACGCGGTCGCCCAGGTCAGACACAATACGATTGAGGCGGTATCCCATGAGTTTTAGGGTCGAGACCTTCAGGCCCATTTCCGGCAATCGGTCATCGCGGAACCGCTCAACAAGCGCGCCCATGCTGATACCGACGGTGCCCATGATTTTATCGATGATGCAGGCGTCATCCTGCAGCAGCTTCGCGTTCAGAATCCGGGCGGCCGTATTGGCCTCCGCCTTGTTCTTGCCAAGCGGGTACATCACCCCGGTGAGCGGGTGTTTGTAGCGATAGTAAGTGTGCCCGCCTGATTTGTTCGGGTACACATTCGGCTCCAACCCCTTGTGCTTGCGTGCTCTCGGTGCCATGGATTAGGACGCCATCAGGATGTTGTCGGCCAGCTCGTTGCCGGTGGTGTTGTCGAATTTATCAGGATCGACAAACCACTGACGCCTAATCTTACGGGCGCCTGCAACATGACCGTGCTGACACCAATGCTGCGCTGTGCGCATAGGTACTGTATCGCCGAAGCGCTCTTCTACAAACTTCTTCAGCGGCGTTAGCTTACTCTTTGCCATATCAATCTCCCAGCGCCTGACGCGCCTGCGCTATTGCTTCCTGCAGTTCGTTTAATTCAATAACACACGGATCAGTGCGACTCGTGCCTCGCGCCTGATTCCGGCGTTATTTTGTCGCCGGTGTAGCCTTGGGCATCCAACTGTATTTAACGCTGTTGTATGTAAAACACGACGTAAGATATAAAGTCCGGCATAGTTCACGCTTAAATTCGTCTTTGCATGACACTGACCAACGTTTTAGTCTGGTCATTGCGATAGCTATCCGAACAATGTAATAAAATCGTTTAAATGGGTTCATTCTTTCCTCCCGCGCCAAATAACAAGGCGCTCAAATTGGACGCTACGCGCCCGTTAGCTTTTGGTTATTTGGTCTCTAGCCACACCAATAATTATTGAAGCCAAAAAGCTTGTCTCCCTTGCTCCAAAAACATAAGTGAAAGCATCCGAAATGAAGCTCCACGCACAACCTATTAAGGGTTGGCGAAAAAATACTAAATCCGATAGAAAAACTCCGGACTAATTTCAGGTTTATCTTGTATGTTTTAATTACTTTATCCTCCCGCGCCAAATAACAAGGCGCTTTAAATTGACCTTCGGCACGTAAGCGCCGGGTTATTTTTACTTCATGTAAAGACCGTAATGCTCGTCTGCACGGAGCTCATCTTCTTTTTCAGGGGCCAGTGCGAGAATAAGCTCGATTATCAGTTCCTCTGTACAGTTAGCAGCATACTGATAATTGATTGCCGTCCCGAGCTTTTTCATTATTGATATTCTTGTCTCAATGCTAAGATCATCCATCCTGAATATCTGTATTATGCTTTCCATCTCAAACTCCAGAAAAATAACAATTCACTGTTTCAGACTCGCTTCGCTCGCTGCAAAGCTCTGATTTATTTTGACTCAGGCGCGCCACACAGCTCCGCGACCTCATCACCCCATTCTTCACGCAAGGTCTTCGTCTTTATGCCGTGTGTGTCCTCGATGTGGTTCCGGGCGATTTCATGCACCTGAGCCAGTGTTAGTGTGCTGCCCTCAACAAAACCAGCATCCAGCGCGGCGATCATTGAGTTAACAAAATCTTTAATCGCGCCTGCTTTCACGTGTGATTGAGCCATGTGGCCTCCTAATCAAAATAACAAACATTTAAAATTGGACGGCTTCGCCGCCCGTTAAAATCTGGGTTATTGCGCCAACCCATAGATATTCCCAGGGTAACAGTAAGAAAACGGCTCTTTGCAGTTTTCACAAACTACTTCCTCAAGGCCGTTTACGGTTTCATCTACCGCTTAAACCACAATATGCGCCGCGCAGTGTGGGCACTCAGCTTTCATTTCGATAAATGTTTCTGGCTGCTTCATTGTTGTTCCTTAGCCGCTTCTTGAGCCTTCAGCCATTCGCGAAGCTCGATCATTTCCGGAGTGCGGTACAGGCTGGTAACGAATACGAATGGCTTTCTCAGGTTGTGGCCATTCATCCGGATATGGTCGTTAGCATCGTCTTCGGTAAATGATGCGGTGACGAACTCGTCATACTCAGCAACGGCGATACGGCGAAACTCTTTACCATCGAGAGGTATCGTGTCCTCATGCCAGTAGTCGCTTTCCATGTCGCTTCGTAACTCTTCGAGTCGCTCCGCTTCTTCTTCTTCAGCAGTGCACTGATCGTCACCTGAAAACCACTCAATACATTCATGGTCATATTCGTCAGGCACGACAATGGTTCTTTTTTGGAACACACAGAACAAAGGATCGGCAGTAATACGGTTATCCTGGGTGCGCAGTCGCTCTCCCATTTCGCGGATAAAACCGGGAATGGCTTCGGCTTGCCACTGGGCTTCGAGCGCATCAATAGACTGGTCGCGTGGTTCTGACAAGGGCAGAAGCCACTCTTCAAACCTTCCGCCTTCCGTCAGCTCAGACCATGGCGCCACATCACCATTTAAGTGAAGCCCGGCAACGCCCGTACTGTGCCCCATTAAGGTCGTGAAGCAATTAATCAGACGCTTATTTTGTGCGGCCATCTGCCTGTGCTCGTGCCTGGTCTGAAGAACCTCTTTCCACATTCGGTTATGCTCATTGAGTGAATTTCTCATGGCCTCTGCAGCCCGGGTCCAGCCACCTATCAGAGTTTCAAGAGGGTCTTCACGGTCACTTATGCCGATTTTCGATGCGAATTCTCGCAGCATGTAAGATTGACGCAGCCCTGCATCTACAGCGGTCTGTAGGTTAGCGTTATGCGCAGTCAGTCGTTCCACTTCATTGGTCAGTTGCTCATTGGCCGCGCGCTGCGCTTCAATCTCGGCCGTGCCGACCATGGCAAGCTGTGATTCAAGCTCTGTTAATTTGCTTCTCAGGGTCGAAATGATCGCTTCCTGACTCTGAGTAATTCTAAACAGCGCTTTAGCCTGAGCGAGCAGGCCAGCGTAGTGGTTGTCTGGAGTAAATTCAGCTCTCATCGTCCGCTCCCAGATCTAAACGGGCAACGCTTTCCAGCTGCGTTGCCAGTCTATGTGCCAGGCAATAGATGCCGATACTGATAACGAGCCAGATAACCAGAACAACAGCCAGAATCAGCATTGACAGTGCAGCGAAAGCCAGGCCATTGGTGCCAAGAAAGAAGGCAATGCCAAGTATCAGCAGGGAGCCCATTGCACCTATGAAGTTTGGAGTAAAGGTCATGCTGATATTACCTCGCCGATTAGTCTATTCCCGGCCATGGTTATCTGGCCTCTTATCTGGCCCAGCTTTGTAGATATGGCGTTTGTTTTGTGCTTGATCTCTCTTGCTTGTATGCAATGCGGACAGCCAATCATTTCTATGTGTTCTTCGTAGTTTGCGCTGCCAAAGTCATTCATTTCATCTTTGAATAAAAAATACGCCACCTCAGAGCAGCAAAAGAACTGGCTGAGACTTCCACCGACATGATCTGAAATGTCATTTATAAAATCCGCGTGATCTGATCTTCCGGTAACTCTGAATTCAATTAAGTAGCAATTGCTTAGCTCTGCCTCTCGAAGCTTTAATAGTCGCTTCTTCTCTGACGTTAGGTATGCCTGGGCTATTGCTAATCGTTCAAGGCTCATGCTGCCTCCAGATTTTTAAGGTAGCTGTCTACGTTCTGGTGGATAACTTCAAAGTCGATAACCCAGCACCAGCCGTTGCTATCCCAATGGTCGCCGTAGATTGAGATCCACGTATCTGCAAATTTGTCGCTCGCTGTGCTGTATTCACCACCTGAATCTGGGTCGGAGTAAGTCGGTCTCCACCCCGTGTATTTGAATCCCTCGGCAATCGCATCGTCTTCAGATATATCCTGAATGCGCTCAACACGGACACGGGTCACTTTCAGAGTGGTTCGGCTGGCCCAGCGCGGCATGTGGATAGATGGTTTCCAATTACTCTCGGAATCACGACAGCTTGCAAAATAAATAGGCGCACCATTCCCCGGACAAGGGCAGGGGAAATCAGCGTGGTCGCACTCATCATAAGAATCAAAAAGCCGGAAGGTTTCGCGCACATAGATCAGGTCTCCAGGCATAGCCGGGGCAGCAATAAGATCATGCTCGTAGATTTCGTCGAATGTCTCGCGACGAATCAAGACACCCCACTTACCACTTTTGGGGTGCTTGCCAGTGATTTTGCATAGATCGGCGCTTTTTAATTCCCAGCCATCAGGTATATCAACCGGTCGTCGCGTCTGGCCCTTACGGTCTTCGTGTAAAGCCAAGGCCATGTCAGGGTTGAAAATCATCGGTTTCACTTTCATTTGCTCACCGCCTTGCACCCTGTGTGCTTTCCGTCTGCGCTCATGCGCGGTGTTAATACGCCTGTGTGCGATTCCAGATACTGACAGCCGGTACCGTAGTCGGTACGTAGAACCATATTGCTGCGCTTATGTCCGTCTGTGTCATCCTTGTCGGAGGTGAACCAGCCGATAGCAGCAATCGACAAATATCCGATAAACAGCATCCACGCGATGTGGTTCACCACTTTTTTACCGGCGTTGGCAACGGCCATTTCGATGATTTCCTGAGGACTCTGGCTCATTCCGCACCCGCCTGATCTTTGATAAGTTCAACGTTTTCCCAGCGAGCCCATTGGAGGTCGTCCGACCAATCAACGCTGTACGCTACAAGTGCCTCATCGAAATTGACAGAAGCAATTTCATAAACCTGATCGCCCTTTATTTCACCTTTTTTGATCTTCATGCCGCCGGTGAATTCCTGCGTAAAGAAGCTGTCGATACGCTCTTTGAGTGCCATCGCTTCTTTTACTTCCGGATGTTGATCGACATGGTCAATATTCGGGTCGATGACTTTATTGTTCGTATCGCACAAAACTAGCGTGGTCATGGCGGCGCGCATTAGGCTGCATTCGTCGCTAATGCCAATCAGAATATCCAACGCCTTGCGGCAATCTGCGCTGTCCATGATGTCGAAAACATGGTCGCCTTCGTCGTCAGACGGGAACCAGCCTTTGCTCAGGTCGTCGATAATTCGAGCAATGTCAATTGCGCCGTTAAGGTCTTGCTCGTTTGGTTTTGCTAATTTCATGTCAGTCGTCCTTATCTTTTAAATTCTCCCGGTCTTTCCTGCTTCCTGCAGGACTCGGCGCCGGGGGGCCGGAGGCGGGTGCCTTAATTATTTCCTTCGGCATCTTTGCCGGACTTCTCGCGCTGGATGCGGTCGAAAATCTCTTCACGGTGTACTGCAACTTCCTTAGGAGCGTTAACACCCAGGCGCACCTGATTACCCTTCACACCCAGCACCGTGACGGTTACGTCGTCACCGATTTTGATTTTCTGAGAGATATTGCGCGTTAAAATAAGCATCGATATTTCCTTATGCCGCTTTCGCGTCCAGGTTTGTGTATTTCTCAACGAGAGCCATCAGCTCTTGAGCGTCTGCGGGAGTGAGACCCTTATCGCGGCAGTAGCGGCAGAGGTCGCCAGCGAGAGTCTGAATGGTCGTTTCTGCTTTCACTTGAGTGCCAGACTTCACCGGAATATCTGCCAGCGGATTGGCCTGCGTTTCGTGATACTCATCTTCGTGAGCCTGCGTCACCTGATCAACAGCGGCTTGAGCCTCTGCCTTGCGCTTGGCTTCCGCTTCGTCTTGCTGGCGCTTGCGCTCTGCCTGCTCTTCAATCTGCTTCTCGTACTCGTGAATACGGAGCGTTACTGCAGCAGCAAAGTCTGCAGCACCCTTTGGCAGGAGAGAGGACAGGTCGCCGAAAATTGTTTTCGGAATATCGTTGATAACGGAATCGAAGTACTCGATGTTCACGCGAATGCGATCAGCCATCTGATTTGCTGCGATTTTTGCGCGAGCCACTTCGTCGTTCGCAGAGGATTGCAGGGTGGCAAGGGTCCTCTTGCCTTTGATTGCACCCGGTACGTCCCGGTCAACCCAAATGCGAAGAGGGCAGCCGGTAAGCTCCGAAAATTCATCTTCGAGAGTTAGGATGTGTGCGTTGATACTTTCTTCTGCGTTAATAACGATATCGCGCTTGATCTGATCTTTCTTCGCCTGCAGCAGCTTTTCAGAGGCCAGGCGGTTTTGTCGCACCAGTTCAGCCAGGCTGTCTTTTTTCTTCATTGCAGCATCAACAGCTTCGACCTGAGCCAGTACAGAATCACCGGCAGTCTTGAGTGCGGCTTCGGCCTTTTCAAGGACCTTAATCTGCAGATTCAGGGTCGCGAAGTCGTTATCAGTTTTTGGATCTTTGACTAGAGACTTCTGCAGAAATACAGTCAGACCTTTTTCGAAGACTTCCAGGTTATCGACAATCGCAACTTCGCCCTTGGCTACCATGCTGATAGCAGGTAGGTCGGTTACTTCTTCGGCGACTGCTTCGGGTTTTGGCTCAGGCAAGGTGTAAGACTTCATGTCTTCTGCTAATTGATCCCAGCAAGAGACAATATGAGAGCGAAGCTCAAGACTTGGCGTATACCAGCAATGACGCTCTTCTATGAGTTCACCAGTATCTAAATCCCACACCGAGGCCATGAAGAGCACCTTCTTGATGGATGGGCATACCAAGCACTGGTGCTCCATCTGGACTTGATATTCCATAGGCAGCTCAATGCCTGTGCAATCTTCAGTCATAGCTTTACGCAGTTTTGCATTCAATGTTTTGTGCTCGAATGCGGTCTCGTAATCAAAGTCGATACCGTCGTAGCTTGCGCCATATTCTCCGTTAACAGCAGTAATGCTTGAGAGAGTTACGCCAGCGATTTTTTCAGCCAATGGTCTGGCTAGAGCCTCGAAAGCATGCCCGTCATTCATGCGTTTTTGGGCCTGCTCGGGGAATTCTGGCTCTACGCCAAATTTAAGGAACGCCATAACACTCTCACGGTTTCCATAGGAGGAATCGCCAGTGACTTTTGGTGCGTCTGATGCGTTGCGCTTCGTGCGACGGTGTGATTTCCACCCGCCGGAACCCTGAACCATATCTCTGATAACTTGCATTCCCATGATTTATTCCTCGGTGTTTGATTTGATGGCACGAATTTCATCTTCCTGCTCTTTAGTGAGCTGAAAGCGGGTATTCATGTGGTTGATAAACTCGTCGTGGGTTCTGGCGCCTGACTCGATGTGGCGGCGATACTTTTTCAGATCGGCCGTGAATACGTCGTCAGGGCAGTACTCGATAGCTGGACGCTCGTGAGCGGGTTGACTAACTGGCTTTTCGCCTGCGGCGTAGTCCTTCAACTCGTCTTCCGTATAGACGCCAAGGATTGCGCCCGGCGCGAAAGCGCGTGCCCAGTTCTTAACTTGCAGATAACCGAGCTGCTGCTTTGGGTTCGTTTTCCAGAGCGGGGAGTTTTTGGTAGTGATCTGCCATATCGGCAACCACTCGTTCCAAGTGACTTTATTTTCACCGGCCAAGGTGGCACCCACACGACACTGAAGCTCTTCTCCATCGCCGTGATACTCGTAGGTAAAAGTCCCAGAAATCGCTCCAGACGCTTGAATAACCGCATTTACGAGCTGCGCTTCATAACCGAGAGTGCCATTCACCAAGTGCGTTTTCTGAGCAACTGCGAACGGGTTCATGCGCCACTGCGCTGCCTGCATGCAGATAGCCATGCAGTCGCCAACGCTGCCCTGTAAATGCTTCGGCACGGTTACGCGAGCCTCTGCCATGTTTTGGGCAAGCGTATAAAGCTGCTCCATTGCCTGGTGGTTGAATAGCAGGTTTTGCAATTCCTGCTGAGATTCAATCGCCGCCTGACGGTTCGGCATTTCTGCTACCTGATTCATGCTGCTA
>Ga0208898_1000166_pt1 | contig 55458 bp, 75 predicted proteins | sample VirMetDEL_Mar_4_FD_184513 | JGI IMG/M metagenome (GOLD analysis project Ga0208898, IMG submission 184513) | Aqueous microbial communities from the Delaware River and Bay under freshwater to marine salinity gradient to study organic matter... | ecosystem: Environmental > Aquatic > Marine >... | reverse complement strand
TTTATCGGTGAAGCGTAGCGCTAAACGCGCTCGCCTCTTTTGCTTTTTATAGCGCCATAAATAAAGCATTGTTTCTTGTCTATCAATTGATTGCTCTAATGCTTGCGCTTTGCGAATTGCTTTTAACGGGGTTTTCATTTTGTCACCTTTACTTGATGTTGGCGCGGCGCGTTTAGGTTTATTTCAAAGCGCAACCCACCTAAGCAATCGCGCCCAACAATAATGCAATCCAGTTTTCGAGCTAATTGTTTCGCCTCTTTAAGCTTGTTATATGCGCTGATATTGCTTCCCAATATTGCAAGCGCTTTACCGTGCTCATATTGCTTGTGCAAATAAATGGTCAAATTCTGCATTTTGTTTCCTTTCTTATTTTAAAATCTATTATCTAGATACATGCCAAGTAATTGCTCGCGCTTTTCTAAAACGGCGCGGATAAATGCATGACGTTGATCACGGGCAACCCGCGTTTTACTATGGGGTTTTAAGCAATCGTGCACTGCTTGAATAAAGCGTTTTGGCGACTGGCCTACGCCACCAGCGCGGCTCTCTATTCGGCAATAAAGAGAGAATGATACATCCATGATTTTTTCCTTTGCTAGGTTAGGGTTTTAATGAGTGATGAAAACAACGGGCTTCTTTGCGGTCCAGCATAGGCCACAAGCGCCGCAATCAGGCACAAGCGTCTCCTCATCTTTTTTGGCGTACTTGCCTGTAGCTTTGCTTATTTGCGTAGGGCACAAGAAAGACTGCTTGGCTTGTACTGAAGCAACGGCGCGTTGGTCATCATATGAATTTGCGGTCCATGTTGCATCCTCAAAATTACCTGAAAAGCGGATTGCAAAACGATCGGGGCAAGCATTGCGTAGCGATAGGATAGATTGACCAATTTCGCGCTCAAGCTTGTCTTCTGCATTGGGCTGGTTCGCGGTGTAACCATAGATATGAAGGGCAGAAAATTTGCCAAGCCAAGAAGCCCATTTTGCAACATATGACACGCTGTAAAAATCGCCTAAGATATGCAAGCGTACCATAAAGCCTTGCGGATGCTTGCGCTGCAGATCTGATAATTCTGTTTCAAGCATTGATTCAAGCTCAGGACCCGCTTGATAGCGGTATGCGTACATCATGTTATTGCCATAACACGTTTCCCAATGGGCACAAGAGCGCGGGCATGTTGCGCGTTCTTCTAACGTCAAGGTATAAATCGGAAAGCCTGAAAATTTACCTTTAGTAATTTTCTTACCAAGCTTAACATTTGTTGAGCGCTTTATGAGCAATTCGGTTTTGCCCATTGTTTCGCGGTTGGCTTGCTTCACACGATTGCTGAAAACTGTTTTAGCGTTGGCAATGGCAATTTCTGTTTTGGTTAAGGTTTTCATTTTAGTTTTTCCTCTATGCTAGGGTTGCTGGCGATTGCGCCAAAAATACGCCGCCAATAAACGGCGCATTGAAAGCGTAACTTATTACAGACCATACAAGATATTATGAATTTCAACGGGCACGTTTTGCTTGCGCTTGAATTGCCCGTCATAAAAACCATAAATTTTGCGGCCTTTAAACACTACAATTTCATGAACGTCATCTATGGTTAAACCAAAAGGCTCTTTTTTCATCTGGTTAAAATAATGCGACTTTGCAGCGCGTAGAGTTTTTGACATAGGCTGCAGCAAGCCATTGCCGCGTTTTGTGTTTACTTCGATATAGTACATTTTAAGCTTCCTCTCTCTGGTTTTCGATCATCTCAATTAAACCGTTAAAAAATACATGCCAAGCATTGTGCGACATATGGTGCGTTTTATATGCGCCGTTGTCATAGTAGCGCTGGACCCAATCCGCTAAACCATATTCTGCAAAAAATGAAACGTCTTCTGCATCCACGTCAAGCGCACCAATAATTGAACGTGAATTATCACGAAATAAGATTTTATCTTTGATCAAAATATACTCTATCACTTGGGGCCCGTCATAAACGCGGCCGGTCTCAAAAGAGTCATATAGATATTGAGTCATTTAGTTTTTCCTTCTGAGTTAAAATTTAAAATTGAACCCAATAATTGTGCCTTTTTTCAAGCGCTGCAAAGCCCTGCTATACGAAGTAACCACTCACATATACATCCTAGCCGGGCGTATATACATTCGGATAGCCGCCGCCCGGCGAAAGGATATAACGTTATAACCAAAAGGATATGTCAACCTATCATGAAGCATATAAGACTATACTTTTGATAGTGCCGATAAAAAAAGTCTAATGTTTTCAATAAGATAGACCAAAGTATTTTTCATGTAGGTAGACCAGCAAAAGCGCTTTCGGCGCTGTAGCACCCCTTACAGCGGCTCTGAGCGCTATATATACTGACGTATATGTTTTGAGCTAACCCGTTGTGACACTCGTATATCCAACAGTATAGCGCAACCAGGCTAAAGGATAGCTCGCCCGGCTAAAGGATAGATGTTATATCCGAAGGGATAGGTTTGGGATAGGTGCTGCTTTTGTGATCACATTTATAGAGGGGTTGCTATTTTGTGATCACAAATAAGAGAGGGGTAGGGGTTTTATGCATCCGTTTTGCGAAAATGGCACCATATGAAAAAACCCGTTAAAATTTCACGTTTTCAGCATTTCAAGGACTGCATATCAGTTATAAAATCGTGTCTTTTCAATGGTTTACGCAATAAAATCAGCATAAATCAGCACAAAAAAAGGTAAAAGGTATCATGCCACCCCCCTGCGAGGGCCGGTGCCCCTATCCACGATGTACGTGTATGTACAAGCACACAGAAGTGGTTTTTTAAGCCACAACTTTTACGTGTATACGCACCTATGTATTATCACATATTGTTACAAACCTGTAATATATGTAACATTTTACAAGTAATCGCTTCCAGGGGTATTGACAGGGGTGCTTTTGTGCGTATAACTGCGTAGCAGTAGCAGCAGAGTTATAACACTTTAAGTTAAAACACTTAAAAAAGAGTAATACTTAAAAGTAAAGTAATACTTTAGAAGAGTTATAACTTTATATAAAGTGTTGTAAATGGGTTAGTGGACATAGGAAGAGTTATAACACTATAGTAACACTTTATCCTTGTATAACATGTTTGTAAGTGATATACTTTCTTTAGTGTAACACTTTCTCATAAGCAATAATCATAATTTGTGTTACAAACTGGTACGTGTTGCAACTCTTAGTGTTGCTCTCCCCCTTGTCTCCTCTCTCTCAATACTTGTAGTTTGCGGCACGTACCACTTTTTACGTGTATTAATGTATTGACAATGAAAAATAAAAACATACAACTATACGCATCTGATAATGTAATAGAAGAGTTTTACGATGCTCTTGTATCAGGTGACGCAGCACGTTTGAAACGTGTACACATTCCTAAGAGTGACGTATTCTATGTAAGGGCAGCTATAGAGGCTGACACTGGCATCAAGTATTCTTTAGATCACGTAGAACGTGCTATGTACTTAGAGGGTCACTTATCTAGAAATGACGTATTAGATCCTGACAGAAAGCGGAGCTACGGCTAATGCCTTATATGACTAACGGTAAGCGTGACTACAAGAAGCAAAACGCTAAGTATGACAGTAAGCCATCCGTAAAGAAGGATAGGGCTTCTCGTAATGCTGCACGTAGAGCTATGGTAGCTGGTGGTTTAGCTAAGAAGGGTGACGGTAAGGATGTTGACCACAAGGATGGCAACCCTCGTAACAACAAACGTTCTAACTTACGTGTACAGACTAAGGCTAAGAACCGTAGTGTAGCTCGTACAAGCAGCAACAAGAAAAAAGGATAAGTAAAATGCCAGCAGCTAATTCAACCGCAAGACCGAAGAACCGTGATCAGAAAAAAGCGACTCAGCTACTTAAAGATATAAAAACTCTTAAAACCAAGCTTCGTAAGCAATTAGGAAATGGTGAAATAACTCAGCTTGCTTTTGATAGGACTATGAAAAAACTTGATCCTGCTTTTAAAGCTTCTGCTGTTAAAGGTATTCACGAGCCAAAGATGCAACAAAGTGAAAGAAACGCAGCTAAGAAGACTATGACTTATTCTACTTCTCGTAGAACAGGTAGAAAAGTTAAAAGTTAAAGGTAATCTTATGGCTAACGAGACTCGCAGAGAAAAAGCTATACGCAAGACCACTAAAGGTAAGAACGCTAATTACCGTAAGACCAGTGATGGTGCAGGTATGACAGAAAGGGGTGTAGCTGCACATAATAGAGCTAACCCCGGATCTAAGCTAAAGACTGCTGTTACAGGTAAAGTTAAAGCTGGTAGTAAGGCTGCAAAGCGGCGTAAGTCTTACTGTGCTAGAAGCGCTGGGCAGATGAAGAAGTTTCCTGCAGCAGCTAAAGATCCTAACTCTCGTTTGAGACAAGCCCGTAAACGTTGGAAATGCTAAGGAGTATACACTGTTTTGAAGAGTCAGATTAAGAAGTTACCTAAACGTAAACGCCCTATTCAGAAACTCAAGAAACAAAGATACCTACAAAAGAAGAGAGACAAGGAGTTTGACGCAGGTGACACTTATATCGCACCTTCCGCTGCCTAGTATGCCTTTTCAGACACACGATAACATTGTGTTTGCAAGCCAAGACAAAGACAGATCACATAAAGCTAACGTAGAAGAGAAACCAGAGATTAACAAGGTTACGCCTGACACTGCAGTAGAGGATCTCAAGTTAGTTAATCAAAAGTATGCATATCACCCTGATCCAAATAAGCTTAGGATGCCTGATGGTCAGATTGTAGACTTTATCATTGCTTAGGGGTAGGCGATGCAAATTGAGAGAGAGACACTATGGACCCTATTACAATCGCTATGGCGAGTTTCAGTGCTGTTAAAGCAGGGGTTTCTGCCGGGAAAGAGATAACATCTTTAGCTAAAGACATTGGTAGTTTATTCCAAGCAATTGATGACATTAAGGATGATCACAGCAAGAAAAGAGATAGTGTCTTTGCTAATTCAAATGAGGAAGCTTTATCTACATTTGTAGCTCGCAAGAAAGCCGAAGACATGGAAGAGGAGCTACGTCAGATTGTGATAGCTACACGTGGCTTCTCAGCTTGGGGTGAATTGGTAGAGTTACGCAAAGAGATACGTGTACGTAATAAGAAGGAAAGAGAAGAGAAACGCAAGAAAACGCAGAAGATGGTAGAGAATATACTTATTTATGGTGGTATAAGTCTAATACTCTTATTTGTTTGTGGGTTTGCGTTACTAATTCTGTTGAGTTATTTAGGAAAAATATAAGTATGGCTACACCAACTAACAAAAAACTCTATGCGTCTGTAAAGGCAGCAGCTAAAAAGAAGTTTAAAACATGGCCTAGCGCTTATGGGTCGGCCTGGTTAGTTAAAGAGTACAAACGTAGGGGAGGCAAATATAGTGGCTCAAGCAAAAACAAAGTCACGTAAGACTGCCCACCTAATACAGAGCCGTAGAGGTTATTATAAGGGTGGCTTAGGTAAGTGGTTTGGTGAAGAGTGGACAGACGTAAAGACAGGCAAAGAATGTGGTCGATCAGGTAGTGATGACTCAGGTAGACCCTACCCTGCATGTAGACCTAAAGCAGTAGCTAGTAGGATAAGTAAGAAAGAGGCCGCTAAGAAAACTGGCCCTAAGAAAGTTAAGTGGTCAGTGACTGCATCAGGCAGAAAGAGGAATGCGTAATGGCTGATAAAAGACCCCCTAAAATAGGAGAGTTTCAAGAGCGCTACACTGGAAAAAAGACTCCTAAGTGGTTACTTGATGCATATATACAAGGTAGTAAAAGCTATAATGCAAAAGAATTAAAGCATAAAATAATAGGTTATGCAGAGAAAAATAACCTAAAATACCCCCAAGTTGTTGCACAAGCCAGAGGTGAAGCAAATCAGATTAAAAACTACTTGAAAAAGACTGTGACACCTAGTGGTAAAAATAAAGCAAGAAAACCTAAAGTATCTGGCGGCGGCGGTATGTTTAAAATAGGTGATACAGCAAGCTCTATAAATAGAGGAACCCTATCTGTAGCTAAAAAACGTCAGATGAATAAGGGTGGATTATTGAAAAAGGCTAAAAAATAATGGCAAAGAAGATTTGTCCAAAGTGTAAAGGCAAAGGGTGCTCTCATTGTGGGGGTACAGGTTATCATAAAACAGGAATGGCAAAAGGTGGCGATATGGGAAAGAAACCAATGAATGCTGGTATGACAGCACTAAAGAAAGAAGCACCAGAAGTAGCTAAGAAGATGGGCTACATGTATGGTGGTATGGCTAAGAAGAAAAAAGGTATGGCCTACGGTGGTATGGCTAGAAAGGGTTTTAAGCACGGTGGCTTAGCTTGTGGTGCAGACGTTCCAGCAAAGAATCCTGTTAAGCGTGGTAAAGCCTAATGGCTAAGTATTACGATAAGTATAAGAAGCAGCTTAATGCTGCAGGTTACACTATTGATGGTGATGGCATGGTTTGGGATGCTAATGGCAACCAAGCTGCAGGTGAGGATCGCTTTGGTAACGTGCAAAGTAAAGACCCTAACGTTACTCAGATTTGTAAGGATGCAGAGGCATCAGGTATCTTCAATAAAGTAAAGAAAGCTGTTACTCCTAAGAATAAGAAAGCTAAGGAAGCGTAATGTCATCACTCCCTTATAATACAGCTACTAAAAGTATTCCAGTTACAGCTACTGCTGGTGGGGCAAGTAGTAATGTATTATACACTTGTCCTACTAACTTTGATGGTGTTGTGACGTTTTTACATGTAAGTAATGGGGCTTCACAGACAGACAACATTTCTATTCAGTGGTATCATGCGGAAGATAATGCCTACTACACTATTATAAATAATAAATCTATTTCAGGTAATGATGTGTACAACATGATCACCTCTGATAGATTGTATCTACACGCAGGTGATAAGATAACTTGTTTTAATGGCGGTGGTGATATAGGTGTTACCATTGCAGTACAGGAACACTATAACCCTAATAGATAGCTGGTATGCATTTTTTGTATCTACTATAGCGCTAACATATAAGTATAACTATCTCCATGCACACAACATAAGGAGATAGTGCAATGTTTAAGAATTTACTGACACGTATTCAAAATCACCAGCAGCGTAGAGCAGACTACTGGGTTTTAAAGAATATGTCTAATAAAGAGCTACACGATATAGGTATTTCTCGTGGTGAGATATACAATCGTGTATACGGTGAGTATAAGTGAGGTTAAGAAACAGCATTCCTGTTATTCTTAGCCTTACAGTTTTTACTCACGTATCATCTGGTGATACAGATAGGCAGACAGGTTCTGGTCTTAACAGAGGCTTAAATAAAAATAAAGCTTGCTTTTGTAGTAAAACTTCATAAAACTATAAGGCAAGCCTATCTATAAAGGACAACTTCATATGGCAAGAAACCTCACAGAAAACCAACAAAAGTTTCTAGAAGTACTCTTCGATGATGCTGGTGGTGATGTTGTGCTTGCCAAGAAGTTGGCAGGTTACAGTAACGGCACACCAACTCGCATTATAGTGGAGGCACTTAAAGATGAAATTGGAGAAGCTACAAGATCTTATTTCGCCCGTACAGCGCCTAAAGCTGCAATGGCTATGGTACAGGCTTTGTCTGACCCTACAGAGCTTGGGATAAAAGATAAGATGAGTGCCGCTAAAGACTTGCTTGATCGTGCTGGACTTGGTAAAGTAGATAAAGTTGATGTTACCTCAAGTGGTGGCGTCTTTTATCTACCGCCAAAAGAAGGTACTAACGAATAGTAAGACCAAAGCACATAAGCAGAGACTTAGAGTATTGGGAGCTACCTAAACCAAAACGCGGCAAAGAGAAAGAGTGGCACGTTATAGCCAGACTATCTAAGAAGCCGCCATTTGGTTATGAGATACACCCTGACAACGAAGGCTTATTACAGCCTGTACCTCTTGAGTTAGAGGCCTTAGAGCTTGCAAAGCGTCATCTTCAACAGTATAGTTACAGAGATGTAGCTAATTGGCTCACAAAACAAACTGGACGTAGCATCTCACATGCAGGTCTTAGACAGAGAATAGATATTGAGCGAAGACGTAAAAAAGCTGCTACAATTAAACGGAACCTTGCCAAGCGGCTCGAAACGGCGTTATCCGAAATCGAGAGGCTCGAAAAAGGTTGTATCGGAGCGTACTCAGAAGAGTGAGGCTGCAGTTATCACACCAAAAGAAACTGTACCAGCGCAAGTAGTTGCTGCAGAGTTTGATGTTGAGGTAGCACAGGATGTGGTATTCAAGCCAAACCCCGGCCCTCAAACAGACTTTCTAAGCGCTTCTGAACGTGAGGTACTATATGGTGGTGCAGCAGGTGGCGGTAAGAGTTATGCAATGCTTGCTGACCCTTTACATGGTTTAAATGATCCAAACTTTAGTGGGTTACTTGTACGACATACTACAGAGGAATTACGTGAGCTTATTCAGAAAAGCCAAGAGCTTTATCCTAAAGCTGTTCCGGGCATTAAGTGGTCTGAGCGTAAAAGTCAGTGGACTACTCCGAAAGGTGGTAGGCTCTGGATGTCGTATCTTGATAAAGATATGGACGTTACTCGTTACCAAGGTCAGGCGTTTAACTGGATAGGCTTCGACGAGCTAACGCAGTGGCCTACCCCTTATGCGTTCGATTATATGCGAAGTCGCTTGAGGTCTGCCCATAGTACAGACTTAGGTTTGTACATTCGTGCTACAACTAACCCTGGTGGCAGCGGTCATAGTTGGGTTAAAAAGATGTTTATTGACCCTGCACCAGCTAATAAAGCTTTTTGGGCAACTAACATAGAAACAGGGGATACTATTACATTCCCTAGAGGCCACAGCAAAGAGGGTCAACCTCTGTTTAAGCGTAGGTTTATACCTGCTAGTCTGTTTGACAACCCATACCTAGCCGATACTGGTGACTACGAAGCTATGCTTTTGTCTTTACCAGAGCACCAAAGAAAACAACTATTAGAGGGTAATTGGGATGTCAATGAAGGAGCAGCTTTCCCAGAGTTTAACAGATCCCTTCATGTCATTGACCCTTTTGAAATCCCAGACAACTGGGTTAAGTTTAGAGCTTGCGACTACGGCTACGGTAGTTATACAGGAGTTTTATGGTTTACTGTCGCTCCCGACGAACAGCTTATCGTTTACAGGGAGCTTTATTGTTCTAAAGTTACAGCTTCTGATTTAGCTGATATGATACTGGAAGCGGAAGCTAATGATGGTGGTATGCGATATGGCGTTCTGGATTCTAGTTTATGGCACAACCGTGGTGATACTGGGCCATCACTGGCTGAACAGATGAACATGAAGGGTTGCCGTTGGCGTCCTTCTGATAGATCTAGAGGCTCTCGTGTAGCAGGTAAGAACGAAATACATAGGCGTCTACAGGTAGATGAGTTTACTGAGAAGCCAAGACTTGCTTTTATGAGTAACTGTACAAACACTCTAGCGCAAATACCTATTATACCTCTAGATAAAAAGAACCCAGAGGATGTAGATACTAAAGCAGAAGATCACCTATATGATGCCCTACGTTATGGCGTTATGACTAGACCCCGTAGTAGAAGTATATGGGATTATACTCCTGACAAACCAAATCAGGGCTTTCAAGCACAAGACACAACATTTGGATACTAAAACATGGCAGATATTGACGAAGTAACCTTTGATACAGATGAAGTTGTAGCTGCAGAGGACGCAGAGGATAGCATCTTTGAAGCTAAATCTAGCATTGTATCCTTTGTTGATGAACGTTTTAGCAGGGCAGAAGATGCTCGCAGAAGTGATGAAGATAGGTGGCTACGTGCTTACCGCAACTATCGTGGTTTGTACGGGCCTGACGTAAAGTTTACAGACACAGAAAAGTCTCGTGTATTTGTTAAAGTCACGAAGACTAAGACCTTAGCTGCATATGGGCAGATTGTTGACGTTTTGTTTGGTAACAATAAGTTTCCTATGTCAGTAGACCCATCTATTTTACCTGATGGTGTTGCTGAATCAGTACACATCAACATTGACCCTAATGCCGCAGCAGCAGGTGAAGCACTTAAAAGTGTAACACAAGACAAGCCTTCACGGCCCTACTTACTTGATGGTACTGAGAAGCTAAAACCCGGAGAAACGCTCGCAGATCTAAAGCAGCGTTTAGGGCCGCTCAGCGACAAGTTAGAATCCGTATCAGAAAAGGTTGTCGAAGGTGATGGCACAACGCCTACCACTGTTACATTTCACCCTGCTATGGTTGCAGCTAAACGAATGGAAAAGAAGATCCATGACCAGCTAAATGAGTCTGGTGCTTCTTTGCATTTACGCTCTATGGCATTTGAGATGGCTCTTCTTGGTATGGGCGTTATGAAAGGCCCATTTGCTGTAGATAAAGAGTATCCTAATTGGAATGACCAAGGTGATTATGACCCACTTATAAAGACTGTACCTGAGTGTAATCATGTAAGTGTGTGGAATTTCTACCCTGACCCAGAAGCTACATCTATGGATGATGCTGAGTATACCATTGAGCGTCACAAGATGTCACGTACACAGCTACGCTCCCTCAAGACACGCCCATACTTTATGGATGATGCTATTGATATGGCAGTAGCCAAAGGCCCAGACTATGTGCAGAAGCACTGGGAAATGACTATGGAAGACAATCAGGTTCATGCTGAGTCTGAGCGTTGGGAAGTATTAGAATTTTGGGGTTTTGTAGATACAGACATCTTAGAAGAGCACGGTATTAAGATACCTACTTCTATGAAAGACTTAGATGAAGTAAGTGCTAACGTATGGATCTGTAATGGTGAAGTACTGCGTATGGTACTAAACCCGTTCAAGCCATCACGTATACCTTACTATGCTACCCCATACGAGCATAACCCCTACAGCTTCTTTGGTGTAGGTATTGCAGAGAATATGGATGATACTCAAACCCTTATGAATGGCTTTATGCGTATGGCTATTGATAATGCTGCACTAAGTGGAAACTTAATCATTGAGGTTGACGAAACAAACATGGTGCCGGGCCAAGACTTATCTGTGTACCCCGGAAAAGTGTTTAGGCGTCAGGGGGGTGCAATGGGTCAATCCATCTTCGGCACCAAGTTTCCTAACGTAGCACAAGAAAACATGCAACTATTTGATAAAGCAAGGGTTTTGGCTGATGAGTCAACTGGATTTCCATCTTTTGCACATGGTCAAACAGGCGTATCTGGGGTTGGTCGTACCGCTTCTGGTATTAGTATGCTTATGTCTGCTGCCAACGGCTCTATCCGTACTGTAGTAAAGAACGTGGATGACTACTTGATTCGTCCTCTAGGTAAAGCATTCTTTGCATTTAACATGCAGTTTGACTTTGATGAAAAGATTAAAGGTGATCTAGAGGTACGTGCGTCTGGTACAGAGAGCTTGATGGCTAACGAAGTACGGTCACAGCGTTTGATGCAATTCTTACAGGTTGCACAGAATCCAGTATTAGCACCTTTTGCTAAGATGGACTACATTATTCGTGAGATTGCTAAGTCTATGGATCTTGACCCAGACAAGGTTACTAACTCCATGCAGGATGCGGCTATTCAAGCTGAGATCTTGAAGGGCTTTCAGCAGCCCTCACAGCCCCCTGCAGGGCCAGAAGGTGTTGCAGCACCAGAGGGTGCTCCACCTCAAGGACAAGGCCCACAGGGCGTAGCTGATACGTCTGGTGGCGGTGGTTCGCAGATGGGTATAGGTACAGCCCCAACACCAGATGAGCAAGGGTTTACTGGTAATGTCGCTTAAACAGTTTGTAAATAATAAGCAAGCTATCGAAGAGTTTTATGCACATATTGATGATCTAGTCACTATACAGCATAGAATCATCGAAAATGCGGATACACCTGTAGAGGTACACAGAGCACAGGGTGCCATTAGTGTGCTTAGACGATTAAAGCTACTCAGGGAGACAGTCAATGGATTTAGTAAGTAAACAGACTGAGGAAGCATTAGGCTGGGCAGCAGAGGCTGCTAAAGCTGTTGAAGATGCCCCACGAGTCAATACTGACTTATCCTTTAAAGACGCAGCTACTTTTGTTGCATCAGCTACACCTATCATTGGTGATGCTATGGCAGCTAAAGAAGTATATGATGAATTAAACAAAGAAGATCCTAATTACTTTCTCGCGGGTGCACTAGGCGGGGCTGCTCTTGTAGGGCTTGTTCCGGGATTGGGTGATGCTGCAGCTAATGCGATAAGGGCTGGTGCTAAAAAGGCTGCAGAGACTGCAAAGCGTATTGAGGTTGATCCCAATGCGTTAGGTAGTATGGGTGGCAATATTAGGTTAAAGGGTGAAGTTGGAACAGGTCTACCAAAAGTAGACATGATTGCAGATACTCCTGCAGGAATAAATAATAAAACAGTAACACAGTCTGCTGTTGATCTTATGAACGAACCTGCTTTTGGAGAAGGTTTTGCTGAAAAGCTACAGCAAGTTGCTGCTGAGAACAGTATTGCTGCAGGAGATAAAACTTTTTCCCCAATGCAAGTTTATACTGAATTAAAAGACAGAGTAAATAGCGACGATTTTACAGTAGTACCCTCAAAACCCAGACCTCTTACTTTGGATGCTACTTCTGACGCTGTAGATGATTTAGGTTTTTCCGAAAAAGACCTAGCTGATTGGAAGGCAGAAAACTACGCAAAAGATAAGTTTAGAATACCACCAGACGATGAAATGGCTGCTGCAGCTACCAATCTTCGTGAGGGTAAAATAACATCAGAAGAGTTTAGAAAGCTCTCAGATGAGAGACAACCTATCAAGCCTATTACGGAGATGCCAAAGTTTCCAACAAAAGAAGAGGTTGTAAAGGCTTTACACGCTACAGACCCAAGGAAAACAAAGAAGGGTGTTTTAGGTGTAAATAAATCTATTGAAGATGGTACACTTATTTCTTCTAGACTAGATATACCTGCTTATAATAATTCAGATACTTGGGTTGTATCACTACACGATGGTTCAGTAAAAGACGGTAAAACGGTAGGTTATGGTCAGTCTGCCGTTCTTAACAATGTAAATTTCACCACTAATCCATTAGCAGCTTCAAAGATTGCCACAGGTTCAGCAAAAACTACTATTGCTAGAATGCAAGGTGAGTGGCAGAATATGGACCCAGAAGATGTTTATAAGACAGTAGAGAATCTATTTGATGATCCTGAGTGGGTACAGGTAGGTATGAATCCTTATAGAGCTTCTTACTTCTATGATAAAGCTGATGGTATGCCTGTTGTTTCTGCTGAGCAGGTAATGCAAGTAGGCCCATTAGTATTTGCTAAAAAAGCAAAAAAGACAACTCCTGACGATCCTCAATTTCAGTTTGAGAATAAAGTCACAGGCGTTAAAGCAAATTTTAACGAAGGTGGAATGGCTATGGATGAACAAACTCAAATGGCCTTTGCGCTGGGCGGCTCAGTAGAAGATGTAGATCCTGTATCAGGTAATGAAGTACCTACAGGCTCACTACCAGAAGAGGTACGTGATGATATCCCTGCACAACTAAGTGAAGGCGAGTATGTTGTACCTGCTGATGTTGTACGCTTCTATGGTGTTAAATTCTTTGAGGATCTCCGTACACAAGCCAAAGAAGGCTTTGCTGAGATGGAAGCCAATGGTCGTATAGGTGGAGAGCCATTACCACCAGAGGGTATGGAGATGTTTGAGCCAGAGGATGAAGACTTCCCGTTTGACATCTCTGAGCTACAGACAGTCGCAGAAGATCAGCCTATGGTCAATATGAAGGACGGTGGGTACTTAAAAGGTTACAATGAGGGTGGAGACGTAACTACACCTGTTATACCTGACGTTTCTTCTATATTTGAAACAAACTTTATGGCTGATAATATCGAGTATAGAGAATATCGTGACCCAAAAACAGGGGCGGCATTTTCGTTACGCTTTGTTGATGGTAAACCAGATGCAGCAGCCCAAGCTATGATTGACGCAGGTTATGTTGTATCTGAGAATTATAAATCTCCAGAGATAACTGTAGAAAACCCTGCAACAGGTGAGTCCACTAATATTAGGCCAAATGAAGAGCAGAATAAAGCTAATAGAGAATTAGAGAACGTTAATAAAGCAGCAAAACAGTTTGAAGACTATGGAGATAAAGAGCTTTTTGAGTTAGCTACTAATTTAGGTAATCCAAAGATAAATAAAGCTTTTGCTGGTCTTAGTACTTTTGCTGGGCCTGTAGGACTTATAGCACAAATAGGTAAACGCGCCACAGGTTTTGCTGTAGCTAGAGAGTTAGAAAAACGCTACAGAGCAACAGATGATGATGCACAAAAAGCCAAGATACAAAAGCTATTTGATGGTGTGACTAGACGCGGAAAAGATGAGGGTCAGGGTATTCTTGGCGGCGGCGGTGTATTAGGCGGTGGCGGTATTCTTAATGATATGAATAATGATGGGGTAGTTAATTTCTTAGATACATGGGCAGGAGATCAGATTGACGATAGCTATGAAGGGCCATCATTAAGTGATAGCTTTCACGGTGCAAGACGTACAGGTGGCACAGGAACGAAGGCAAAGAAGAGTTTAGCTGATCATAAACCTGCTAAAGCAACGACTGCAAGTGGTAGCAAACAAGATGATAGATCTTCTTTTGCAGAAAGGCTTGCTAAAGAGGGTAAAGCAACTAGAAAAGGTAGTGCTGCACCTAAAACGTCTATTAGGCCTTCTAGGCGTCCATCAGGCGGCACTGGACAAGATAATAATCCTAACAGATGAAGAAGAAGTAATAACTAAACGACAATAAATAACTATAAGGCTACCCAGCTTAGGCTGGCCCCAACATAAAGGAGTAAGAAATGTCGGAAGCCCAAACTATTGCAGTTGAATCTGCATCACATATGCGTAATATGTCTCGCGTACAAAAGGATGAACAGGAGTTAGCTCAGCTTTTAAAAGAGGCTGGCATAAAACAGGACGATGAAGAGCAAGAAGCCTCAACAGAAGAAGCTACTCAAGAGGAATCCAGTAGCCCAAAGCCTGTCGAATCCACAGTATCACCAACAAGTGATACCAAACAAGAAGAAGCCCCAGAGAAAGCAGAAGCACCCACAAAGGATGATGCTGATCTAAGCGCAGAAGAGAAAAGCTTTAAGAAGCGGTACTCTGATATTCGTAAGTACATGCAAGAGAAAGACGCAGAGTATAAAGCGGAGTTAGAGAAACTAAAAGGTCAACTAGACTTAGCTGCTAAGAATGAGCTTGTACTACCTAAGTCAGAAGAAGAGATTGATGCTTGGACTAAGAAATACCCTGACGTAGCTGGCATCATTGAAGCTATTGCAGATAAGAAAGCTAATGAACGAGCCTCTGACCTAGATACGCGACTACAAGAAATAGAAGGTATGCGTACACAAGCCAAGAAAGAAAAGGCAGAAGTGGAGCTACTTAATATGCACCCTGACTTCGCACAGATCCGCGAAGATGATGCATTCCATAGTTGGGCAGAAGAACAACCTAAGTGGGTACAAGATGCTTTATATGAGAATACAGACGATGCTAAATCAGTAGCTCGTGTATTAGACTTATACAAAATAGATAAAGGCATCAAGACAATGAAGCAGTCTAGCAGTGATAAAAATGCTGCTTCTTCTGTAAAAGCTAAAAAGGTATCTACACCTAACCCAGACGATTCATCTAACTACATTAGTGAGTCTATGGTAGCTAAAATGTCTATTAAAGAATACGAGAAGCGTATGGATGAGATATTAGACGCCCAGCGCTCTGGTAAATTTATTTATGATATGTCAAAGAAGTAGTTGACATTAGCATTATCATAGATAAAACTATAGCATATACACATATATTAAAGTGTGTGTATGCTTTATGAAAAGCACAATCGCCACAAATATAAGACTCACCCTGACGTATAGGCCCAGCGCTTACAGAGAGGCATCTCTAAAGCAAAGCTGACTACCCTAGCACAGAAGGCCTCTTTCAAGTGGGTATAGTGTTACTATCAACGCCATATCATTGAAAGGAAACCATTATGGCTATTACATCCGCATCGGGTGGATTTAACGGAAACTTCTCTCCGATTATCTACTCCAAACAGGCACAGATTGCTCTACGGCGCTCTGCTGTCACTAACGCAATTACCAACAACTCATATTTTGGTGAGATTGCAAACCAAGGCGACACTGTTCGCATCCAAAAAGAGCCAGACGTAACTGTTAATGCTCTACAGCGTCATACAAACATCTCTGTTGAGAAGCTTGATGACTCTGACTTTTCATTGACCATCGACAAAGCAAACTACTTTGCCTTCAAGATGGATGACATTGAAGAGCAATTCGCCAATGTAGACTTTGTTCGCTTGGCATCTGATCGTGCAGCATTTAAAATGGCTGACACAATGGATGCAGAAGTGCTGTCATACATGTCTGGTTTCACCTCTGCAGGTGCGCTGATTACATCTACCTCTGGTGATGCACAGCACCCAACTGCTGGTGAGCTTGATGGTGAATTTTTGAAAGTGAATCACTTGGACGCTACTGATTTTGGTCAGTTGGGTTCTGCTGACTCAGCTTCAACAGCCTACGCAACTGGTGACTCAATTCCATTGGCTCCACGTTTGCCTGGTGCAACTGCCCTGTCATCTGCAACTGTGTCTCCTTTGACTGTTGTTGCACGTATGGCTCGCCAGATGGACACAGCTAACGTTGACGCACGTGGTAGATGGCTAGTTGTTGACCCAGTGTTCGTAGAGATGCTCAAAGACGAAGACAGTCGCATGTTGAATGCAGACTTCGGCGGTGCTGGACTACAAAATGGTCTTGTTTTGAATAACTTGCACGGCTTCCGTGTATATACTTCAAACTCGCTACCTGCTAAGGGTACTGGCGCTGGCACTTCTGGTGCTTTGGCTCAAGACGCCAACTTTGGTGTTATCTTGGGTGGTCAGGACGATGCTGTTGCTTCTGCTGAGCAGATCAACAATGTTGAAAACTATCGTGATCCCGATTCATTCGCTGACATCGTGCGCGGTATGCACCTTTACGGTCGCAAAATTCTTCGCCCACAAGCGTTGGTCACTGCAGCATACAACGCTGCTTAATTGATGTTATACTTAGGGGCTGGTCTATGTGCTGGCCCCTTTGTGCTTATTATAAGGGATACCCTCAATGGCTATTACTACAGCAATGTGCAACACGTTTAAGCAAGAGCTACTTGGCGGTGTTCACGATCTTGATACAGACTCATTAAAATTAGCTCTAATTAAAGCTTCACCATCAGGTACGTATGGTGCAGCTACTACTAACTATTCAGATGTTACTGGTAACTCAGATGAAGCATCAGGAACAAACTACACTGCAGGTGGTCAGGTACTAGACGGTGCCACTATTACTTTAGATGGTAGCACAGCTATTGTTGACTTTACTGACGAAGTATTCCAAAATGTTACTATCTCTACAGATGGTTGTATTATTTACAATACTGCACAGGCTAACAAAGCAATAGCAGTTATTGACTTTGGCGGTACAGTTAGCGCAACAGCAGGTGATTTGACTATTGAGTTTCCTGCAGCAGCAGCGGCTACAGCAGTAATCCGTATTGCATAAGATACTTTAAGGATACCTATCCATGACAATTAAGTTTGCAAATCGTGTAAAAGTAAATACATCTACTACAGGAACAGGTACTATAACACTTGGTTCTGCAGTAGGTGGGTTTCAAACTTTTGCTCAAGGTGGTATCCTTAATGGTAACTCAGTACGCTACACAATTATTAATGGTAACAACTGGGAAGTAGGCACAGGAGTCTACACCCATAGCGGAACCACTATGTCAAGATCCTATGAGGAAAGCTCTACAGGGTCTTTACTTAATTTAGTAGGTGAATCAGAAGTATTTATTACTACGTCTGCTACAGATATTGAAAACTTAGGTAATCGCTCTATTGATTATTTTTACTTTACTGCTACATCTGGTCAAACAGCATTTACAGGTAATGATGATAATAGCAACCAACTAGCATTTTTTGAAGATAACGTATTAGTATTTCTTAACGGTATTGTCTTAGAAGGTGGCGGTACAGATTACAGTGTTTCAGGTGGTGATACTGTTACTCTTAGTACAGGTGCTACTGTTTCAGATGAGTTAAATATTGTAGCGTTTAAGTCTTTTACTGTAGCTGATGCAGTACCTAAATCTACTGGTGGGCAGTTTGATGCTAATGTAGACTTTGCTGCAGGTATTGACGTTACAGGTAATATTACTGTTACTGGTACGGTAGATGGTAGAGACGTAGCTACAGACGGTACTAAGCTTGATGGGATAGAGGCTGCTGCAACTGCAGACCAGACTGCTGCAGAAATACGTAGTTTAGTTGAATCTGCTACAGATAGTAATGTGTTTACGGATGCTGATCATTCTAAATTAGATGGTATAGAAGCATCTGCTACGGCAGATCAGACAGGCGCAGAAATAAAAGCTTTGTACGAAGCAGAAGCTAATGCTTACACAGATACTAAAGATACTAAGCTGTCAGGTATTGAAACAGGTGCTACAGCAGATCAGACTGCTGCAGAGATTCGTGTTCTTGTAGAGTCAGCTACAGACAGTAACGTTTTTACTGACGCTGATCATAGTAAGCTTAACGCTATTGAAGCAGGGGCAACTGGTGATCAAACTAACGCTGAAATCAGGGCGGCGGTAGAAGCAGCCACAGACAGTAATGTTTTTACAGACGCAGACCATACTAAACTAAATGGTATTGAAGCTAGTGCAGATGTAACAGATACTACTAATGTAACTGCTGCTGGTGCCTTAATGGATAGCGAGGTTACTAACCTAGCACAAGTTAAAGCATTTGATAGCTCTGACTATGCTACAGCCGCACAAGGTGCTACTGCTGATGCTGCACTGCCTAAAGCTGGCGGCACTATGACGGGTAATATTAATTTAGGAGACAACGACAAAGCCATCTTTGGCGCTGGGTCTGACCTCAGCATTTATCATGACAGTGTAACAAACAACAGCTATATCGCAGAGACTGGCATTGGCGATTTAGTTCTTCAGGGTGCCAATATTCGCCTTGAGAATACGTCTGGTAATTATTATGTACGGGCGTACAACGGTGGTGCTGTTAATCTGTACCACAACAACTCCCAAAAACTCGCCACCACCAGCACAGGTATTGACGTAACAGGCAACGCCACCTTTGCAGATAATGGTAAAGCCATCTTCGGCGCAGGGTCTGACCTACAGATTTACCATAGTGGAGCAGCTAGTTTTATCTCAGACCAAGGCACTGGAAACTTAAAAGTTTTAGCTCAAGATTTTGCAGTAAATAACCCTGCCGATAGCGCAAATATGATTACTGCTGAAGTTGGTGGGGCGGTAACTGCTTTTTACGACGGAGGCATCAAACTCGCCACCACCAGCACAGGGGTTTCAATTAGTGGCAATATCGCAGCAAGCGGAACCATTGATGGTCGTGACGTTGCGGCTGATGGCACAAAGCTAGATGGCATAGAAGCTTCTGCTAATGTTACAGATAGTGCAAACGTAGGCACTTCTCTTACTGGCTTCCCTACTAATACGGACGCAACAGGTTCAGATCTTATTCCTGTATATGATGTGTCTGCTAGTAGATGGGAAAAGCAAACAATTACCAATGCGGCATTGCAAGGCCCAACTGGGCCTACGGGTCCAACAGGCCCAGCGGGGGCTAATGGTGCTACCGGGCCTACAGGCCCAACTGGTCCAGCGGGGGCTGATGGTGATGATGGTTCTACTGGACCTACGGGGCCGACAGGACCAACAGGACCAGCAGGAGCTAACGGTGCTACAGGTCCAATAGGTCCAGCAGGTCCAACTGGCCCTACTGGGGCAACGGGTCCAGCAGGTGCTGATGGGAATGATGGCGCTACTGGACCTACGGGGCCGACAGGACCAGCGGGATCTAACGGTGCTACTGGTCCAATAGGACCAATAGGACCAACTGGCAATACAGGACCAACTGGAAATACAGGCCCAACTGGCGGTACAGGACCAACTGGGCCTACAGGTCCAACTGGACCAACTGGTCCGACTGGATCTGCCCCTTCTACAGCCTACGGTGCAGTAGGTACTTATGTTTTTGCTCACTGGCTTAACGCAGGTTCAAAAACTCAAGGTACTACTGTGAGTGGCTCTTCTCTTTACCCAGCTAACGGCTATGGCAACTCAGATGTCGTTGCGGGGTACTATACTGGCGGAGGTTCATTGTCGGGCACATGGCGTCTTATGGGGGCACTGGGTTATTACAGCGGCACCATTTCGATTAATCGTGTTGACTTTCGAGTTTCCGTTTTTGTGAGGATTTCCTAATGAGAATTACAATCACACAAGTCCGTAATGCGGCATCACTTCAAGCTGATAACCTTCGCATGGATGTTGAGATCAACCACCCAGACTATGGTTGGATACCTTATACTGTAGACCCCTCTGATACAGATGAAACTATCGACAATGATGCTGTCATGTCTTTAATTGGTAACAGTTTTGAACCATATATTGCGCCAACTCAAGACGAGCTTGATGCAGAAGCGGCAATAGATGTTAGATTTGCGAGAGATGCTAAATTGGCAAACGATGTTGACCCAATAGTATCTAATCCTTTGCGATGGAATGAGCTTACTGATGCTCAACGTACATCATGGACCCAGTACAGGACAGACTTACTTAATATTCCCCAGCAAGCAGGGTTTCCACATGATGTAACTTGGCCTACGAGGCCAACATAAAAAAACACACAATAAGGATAACTTATGAACAACATAAGACAAAACTGGCAGCTATTTTCTGCTGCACTATCAGAAGATATAGTAGACAATATTGTAAAGCAAGCTGGTGAAACAGCAGAAGCTTCTACCTTTAATAGTAGTGGTGCAGATATACGGAAGAGTAAAGTAGCTTGGCTTACAAATAATAAACCAGTATTAGATTTACTTTATGACTTTGTAGACATAGCAAATAAAAATGCTTTTAATTCCCATATTTATAAAAAAGCTGACATACAGTTTACAGAATACTTAGGCTCAGAAGGCGGTCACTACTCTTGGCACCACGATATTGATTGGAACCGCAATGACGGTTTAGATCGTAAGCTATCTGTAACTGTACAACTCTCTCATGTAGATGAATATGAAGGTGGTGACTTTTCTTTTAGCGAGTGCACATCACCTGACCCAGTAGTAAGTAAACAAAAGGGTACAGTATTAGTATTTCCTTCATACTTACAACATGCAGTACAACCCGTAACGAGTGGAACACGAAGAAGTTTAGTAGCTTGGTTTGAAGGCCCAAAGTGGGTTTAACTAAATAGGATACGTAGATGACCAGTAAGGCAAGAGAGTTAGCAGATCTTTTAGATTCTAGCGGTAACATTAAAGCAAAATCAGGTAGGACTACACAGGGTCGTAACTTGGCTAATGATGGTACTAAGTTAGACGGTATTGAAGCTAATGCTACTGCAGATCAAACGCACTCAGAAATTCGTGCCTTAATTGTTGCTGGTAGTGATACTAACGTTTTCACTGACGCTGATCATACTAAGCTAGATGGTATTGAAAGTGGGGCTACTGCTGACCAAACAGATGCAGAAATAAGGGCAGCAGTAGAAGCAGCTACAGATAGTAATGTCTTCACTGATGCTGACCATGCTAAACTTAACGCTATTGAGGCGGGTGCTACTGCTGACCAAACAAATGCTGAGATTAGAGCAGCAGTAGAAGCGGCTACAGATTCTAACGTTTTCACTGATGCAGATCACTCTAAGCTAGATGGTATAGAAGCAGGTGCTACTGCTGACCAGACTAAAGCTGATATTGATGCACTAAACATTGATGCAGATACTTTAGATGGTAAGCAACTAGCTACTATTGAATCTGAGTATCAGTCTTATGCAGATACTGCAGCAGCTAACGTAGTTGACTCAGCACCTGCTGCACTTAACACACTTAACGAATTAGCTGCAGCATTAGGCGACGATGCTAACTTTGCTACAACTACAGCAACTAGCTTAGGAGAAAAACTACCTAAGTCTGGTGGTCAAATGACTGGTAACATTACTATGTCAGGATCACAAACTGTAGACGGTAGAGACTTATCTGTAGATGGTGCAAAGCTGGATGGCATAGAAAGCGGTGCTACTGCTGACCAAAGCGCTGCAGAAATAAGATCATTAGTAGAAAGCGCATCTGATAGTAATGTGTTTACTGATGCAGATCATAGTAAATTAAATGGAATTGAAGCGTCAGCTAATGTTACAGATAGTGCGAATGTAGGTTCGTCTCTTACAGGGTTTCCTACCAATACAGATGCAGTATCTAGTGATTTAATTCCAGTGTATGATGTTAGTGCAAGCAGATGGGAAAAGCAGACTATTGCTAATGCAGCTTTGGTTGGACCTACAGGACCGACTGGTCCTACGGGCGCTACTGGACCTACGGGTCCACAAGGAGCAACAGGCCCAACAGGAGCTACTGGCGCTGCAGGTTCAGACGGTGATGATGGAGCTACTGGGCCTACGGGGCCAACTGGACCAGCGGGTAACAATGGTGCTACTGGACCAGCGGGTAACAATGGTGCTACTGGACCAACGGGGCCGCAAGGACCACAGGGCGGCACTGGGCCTACTGGTCCTACTGGGCCTACGGGGCCAACTGGACCTACTCCTAACCATCAATGGTCAGGTTACTCTTTACGTTTTTATAACGGATCTTCTTGGGGTAGCTATGTAAATTTAAGAGGTGCTACAGGTGCTACTGGACCAACGGGGCCGCAAGGACCACAGGGCGGTACTGGTCCGACAGGACCAACAGGACCACAGGGCGGCACTGGTCCGACAGGACCAACAGGACCACAAGGAAACTCTGTTACTGGTCCAACTGGTCCTACTGGACCGCAAGGACCAACAGGTAGCACAGGTCCAACTGGTGCAACAGGCCCTGCTGGGCCAACCAACACAGGGTATGCTCAAGTTGGCACTTATGCACTTCTTGGGGATAACAACGGATCACCTCTTACCGCTGGGTCCACTATAGCTGGTTCAAGCCTTGATAAGTCTTATTCAGTTTACAACTTTCAGTATACGAACATAAGTCCCCCGTCAGGGACATGGCGCGCTATGGGCTATAACGGCAGTAGTGTAGCGGGAACACTATTTGTGAGGATTTCATAATGAGCATTACAATCACACAAGTCCGTAACGCGGCATCACTACAGTCTGACAACCTTCGTATGGACGTAGAGATTAACCACCCTAACTACGGTTGGATACCCTACACGGTAGACCCTGCTGACACTGACACAACCATCGACAACGATGCTGTCATGGCTCTGATTGGTTCTAACTTCACCGCATATGTAGCCCCGACACAGGCTGAATTAGACGCAGAAGCTGCGGAGCAGGTTCGTGCTGAACGTGACGGTAAGCTGGTTGAAGAGGTTGACCCTATCGTAACCAACCCTCTGCGTTGGGCTGACTTGACCGCAGCAAAGCAAGCTGAGTGGACACAGTATCGCACTGACCTTCTTAACATCACAGACCAAGCGGGCTTTCCGCACAATGTAATTTGGCCTACTAAACCTGCATGAATGTGCAACCGTAATAAATTTAAGGTACTTATAAAACATGTTTGGTTTTACACCATTAGCAACTACTACTTTAGCATCCTCTGTATCAGGTGTTTCTGCAGAAGTACCTATTACAGGTGTAGTTGCTACGGGTGCAGTCTCTACTGTTGTAGAACATGTTACTGAGCGCCTTGCTAGTGTAACTGCTACAGGTGCAATAGGTACACCTTCTATAAACCCTGACGAAGTTACAAACTCTGTAAGTGCTACAACAGCCGTAGGCACAGTAACTGTAAATATATCTGAATTAATTGCTAGTGTAGCAGCCACAGGTACAGTAGTAACTGTAGGGTTTGATGCTAAAGCTAATCAGACACTAGCATCTGTGAGCGCTACAGGATCTATTGAACCAGTTTCTGTTGGTGGCTTTGAAGTTGACGTATCTGAAAACTTACTATCTGTTTCTGCTACAGGTGTAGTAGGTAGTCTAAAAGTTAATATATCTGAGTTACTAAATAGCGTAACTGCTACAGGTACAATAACAAATGTAATACCATCTGGTGATGCTAATCAAACACTTGTAGGTGTATCAGCATCTGGTGCAGTTGAAGCCGTTAGCTTTGATGGCTTTGAAATTGATATATCTGAAAAAGTATTATCTGTTTCAGCTACAGGTACAGTAGCAAATGTAAAAGCAAATATAACAGAGATACTCAATAGTGTAGCTGCTAATACAAATGTAGGAAGCGTAGTTGCTACAGGAGTTACACTACAGTTTGATATAAATGCATTTGATAAAGATAGAGTTATTTATGCAGTAGCAGTACCAAGAGAAAACGTAGTACATATTAGACCAGATAATAGAACCATTGTGATTAATGAAATAAGTAGGATTAATCAAACAATTAGAGTTGCAGCCTAAAGGATAACAAATGTCATATAAGTGGCCTGATAAAGATAAAGATGAATTGCTTGACTATAGCATTGATTGGTCACGCTTTTTAGGTACAGATACTATCTCTGCAGTTACGTGGTTTATAGATGCTGCAGATGGTACTAAAACAGAAGTTAGTGCAACAGATGTTGTTGATGGATTACAGTTTGTGCAGGGTACATATACTAATACTGTTGCTACAATTAGATTAAGTTTAGGTACTAATAATAAACGTTATAAGATTACGTGTAAGATAACTACAGTAGGTGCACTACAGTATGAGCGTTCTGTGTTGCTGCGCGTAAGGGAGAAGTAATATGGCATACGATTATCTTGGATTAGTTAATGATGTAAATCGTAGGCTTAATGAAGTAGAATTAACCTCTGCTAACTTTGCTTCTACTACAGGTTTTTATAGTTTTGCTAAGGACGCAGTAAACTCTTCTATTCGCCACATTCAACAAGAAGAGTACGAGTGGCCTTGGAATCATGTAGAGCAGGAAGAGGTACTACTTGCTGGTGAGGTTCGTTATAGCTTCCCATATGATGCTAAGACTATCAATATGAACAGCTTTCGCATTAAGAGAAATGAGAGTTTAAGTGTAGATACTGTTAAACTTAAAGTACTTAGCTATGAAGAATATCTTGACAAATATGCTGATTATGAGTATAACTCTAACACTAGCGTAAGATCTGTACCCTCTTTTATTGTAAGAGCACCTAGTAGGGAGCTACTGGTAGTACCAGCCCCAGACAAGGCATACGAATTAGTTTATGAATATTACACAACTGGTTTTGATTTAGAGCTACACTCTGATGTACCTAATCTCCCCGAAATGTACAAATATGTAATTGTTGATGGTGCTATGTATTATGTCTATCAGTTTAGAGGTGACATGCAAGCAGCACAATTAGCGATGCAAAAGTTTGAGCAGGGAATTAAACAATTACGTAGCATACACATAAACCGTACTGAATATGTACGTGATCGAAGAGTATCCTTCTAATGGCAACACAATGGCAGACATTTCCTATAGAGTTTAGAGGTGGTCTTATCTCTAATCTCAGCCCTTTGCAGCACGGTACAAATGCTGTCGGGTCTGCCACTATATTACAAAATTTTGAAGCTAATAAAGAGGGTGGTTATTCCAAGATAAGAGGCTATACGAAATATAGCTCAACAACTGTACCTGGATCTGGCCCGATACTTGCCCTTAAAGTTATTAGCTCTGGTAGGGTTGTAGCTGCACGTAAGAATGGTAGCAATCAAACACAGTATTACTATAGTACAGGTTCTTCTTGGACTAGCATGGCTACTAGCGTTGGTACTAATGGAGGTAAAGTTAGGCATATTTTATATAACTTAGAGGGTGATGATAAAGTTATATTTGTTGATGGTACTAACTACCCAGCTATATATAATACATCAGGTAATTCTACTACCTTTATGACATCCTCTAATAGCACAGATGTGTTGGGTGCAGAACATGTAGCTGTATTTAAAAACACCGCCTTCTATGCTAAAGGTAATAATATATACTTTACTGCGCCTTTTACTGTAGATGACTTTAGTGTTGCTAATGGTGCAGGTTCTATAAATGTAGCAAATGATGTTACAGGCTTAGCAGTATTTCGTGATCAGCTTATTATATTTACCTCTGATACAATTAAGCGCTTAACTGGTAGTAGCTCCGCTGACTTTACTGTGTCACCTATTACAGATCGTATTGGCTGTATAAACGGTGATACTATTCAAGAGGTTGGTGGTGACATTATGTACCTCGCCCCTGATGGTATTAGATTACTGAGTGCTACTGACCGTATTGGTGACTTTGCTTTGGATGTAGCTTCTAATCAAATAGCCAAAGATGCTAATATCTTTTTAAATCAAACATCTAGCTTTTGCTCTGTCTTGTTTAAAGAAAAAGCCCAGTACAGAATATTTGCGTATGTACAATCAGAGCAAGATGATGCAGCTAAAGGTCTTATAGCTACAAAGTTTATATCTCAGGGTGCTGCAGGTATAGCTTGGTCAACTACTAAAGGCATTAAAGCATTTGTAGCAGATAGCAGATACACAGGAACATCAGAGACTGTAGCTTTTGCTAATGAGGATGGTTACGTCTATACTATGGATACAGGCTCAGACTTTGATGGTGGTGCTATAGAGGCTATCTACGAATCACCTTTCATGCCTATAAGTGACCCACAGGTACGTAAGACTTTCTATAAAATGACTCTTTACGCTGAGCCTACAGGTAGCATGAGCTTAGACTTAAACTTAAAGTATGATTTTGCTTCTGCCTCTAACACTAAAGTAGTGCAGCCAGCTACACAGCAGATCTCTGGTACAGGTGCATCTGTATTTTTATTTGGTGCATCTGATGCTGTATTTAATACAGCTACATTTGGTGGTGAGCTTGATAAAATATATGACACTAATGTTATTGGTTCAGGTAAAACAGTAGCATTGAGACTAGAAGATCTTTCAACTAATCCTACTTTTACACTCGACACGGCTTTGTTAGAATATAGCCAAGAAGATAGACAATAAGGAAACGACATGGCAGGTTATACAAGACAGGATACTGCAAACAACATTGCCAACGGTAACGTTATTGATGCAGATGATTTTGACGCAGAGTACAATGCAGTAGAAAATGCTTTTAATGCATCAACAGGCCATAAACATGATGGTACTGCTGGTGAGGGTGCACCTATAACTAAGGTTGGCCCAAGCCAAGACCTTATTGTGTCGGGTAGTAATGTATTACCTAAAACAACAAATACCTTAGATCTAGGCTCGACAGGTGCAAAGTTTAAGGATAGTTTCTTTGATGGCACTGTAACAACGGATGATCTTGCTGTAACGGGTGGCTCTGTTCTTACTGGTAACGCTACTGTAGGCGGTACACTAGGTGTGACAGGGGCTACAACACTGTCTAGTACAGCAGCCATTACAGGCAATACTACAGTAGGTGGTACATTAGGGGTTACAGGTGCATCTACATTAGATAGTGCTGCAGTTACCAATAACGCTACAGTGGGCGGTACTCTTGGTGTTACTGGTAATAGTACTATTGGTGGTACTCTTGGTGTGACAGGGCAGATTACAGGAGACATTACAGGTGCAGTAACAGGTAATGCATCTACTGCAACTGCATTACAAACTGCAAGAAGCATTACTATTGATGGTGATGTAGATGCTAGTGCTACTAATTTTGATGGTACAGGCAACATTACTCTTACTACAACTTTGGATACAGTAAACTCTGATGTAGGCTCATTTGGTAGCTCTACAGCTATTCCTGTTGTTACTGTAAACGGTAAGGGTTTAGTCACTGGTGTAAGCACTGCTTCTATTACTACTGCATTAACTGTAGGTGCTGATAGTGGTTCTGACGATAGTGTTGCTTTAGCTACAGACACTTTAAACTTTGTTGGTACAGCTAATGAAATTGAGACTGCAGTAAGCAACAACCAGATTCAAATCGGTTTACCTAGTGCCGTTACAGTAGGTAGCCTTACTACATCAGGTGATGTTATTGTAGGTGGTGACTTAACTGTATCAGGCACCACTACTACAGTAAACACTGAGACTATTAACTTAGCTGACAATCAAATCTTATTAAACTCCAATGAGACAGGTACTCCATCACAGAACGGTGGTATTGAAATTGAACGCGGTACATCCGCTAACAAAACGCTTGTATGGAATGAGACAAGTGATAAGTGGACTGTAGGCAGTGAAACATTTGTAGCAGGTACATTTGAAGGAAACCTTACAGGGGCTGTTACTGGTAATGCATCTACTGCCACAGCCTTAGCCACATCACGTACTATTAGTCTTACAGGAGATGTTTCAGGTAGTGCTTCTTTTAACGGTACAGGTAATGCTACTATTACCGCAACTGTAGCGGATGATAGTCATAATCACGTTATATCTAACATTGACGGATTACAAACAGAGATTGACACTAAAGCAGAGTTAGCAGGATCTAGTGGTCAAGCTTTTTCTGCTTCAACTATGAATGCAACAACTATTGATTTAGGTGACTGGACAATTACTCAATCTGGTTCTGATTTAAAATTTGCTTATCAAGGCACAGACAGACTTAAACTAACAAGTGCAGGTGCGCTTACTGTAGAAAACGATGTAACAGCATTTGGTAACGCATAATGACAATAACCTCATTAGATAACTTTGGTCACGCTTCTGGCTCAATATCTATGAGTGAGTTGCGTGACTACTATGGTCAGACTGGTGCTGTATCTCTTAACGCAAATTTAAACGGTGGTACAAATCCTGTTCCTGATGATTTGCCAGCGTCAGGTACTACTACTTCTTTTTCTAATTATCGTAGTAAGAATAGAATACTAAGAAAGAAAGGTCTTACCGTACTCAGCTTTTCTCTACTGGGTAGCACTTGGACTCCTATTAACTCTGGTTGTGTTCAATATAATATTTATGTTGTAGGTGGTGGTGGTTCTGGTGGTGGGCATTCTACTGATTCTGGTCGTGAAAAAGTTGCCTCTGGTGGCGGCGGTGGTGGTACAGCTTTCCGTAGATACTCCGTACAAGATCACAGTATAACTTCTGCAACAGTTAGCTGGGGAACACAGGCTGCAGGAGTTTCATATCCTGCAAGCTCTGGAACCCAAATCAGTGGTAATAATGGTGCTGATATTAGTTTTAATCCTAATGGATCAGGTGCTACTATTTCTGCTACTGGTGGGTCAAGAGGCTTTGGTGGTAGGCAGGGCTTACTTACAGACACCGTAACATCAACATTGCCAGTAGGTGAAAACTCTACTGCTGCAACTCAGGGTGCTTGGGGGCAGTGTTCTTCTTCTGTGGGTGGTACAGGGTCTGGTGGAGAAAGTAATTACACTGGTGGTATTGGTACTGGTTTTAATATAGGCGGTGATTCCTCAATTGCTTCTGGTGGGGGTGGCCCTAGCTTTGGTTCAGGCGCTCCTAATGGAGAGACTGTTTCTGCTGGGGGTTATCTTAAAGGTGCTACAACAAACGCTCCTACATATCCTACTGAATGGGGTACTGATATAGCTAATGACCAATTTTTAGGTGGTGCAGGGGTACAACACTCAAGTGGCGCAGCAGGAGCATCAGACGCTGGTGGTTTTGGGTCAGGTTCTGGTGGGTCTGCATCTGAGTCAGGCGCAGGATCTACGGGGGCTGGCGGGGGTGCTGCTATTATAACTACTTACTACGAGGTAAACACATGACCTCATTAACGCCAGAACAACTAGAAGCTATGATGGATAGGGCCGCTAAGAAGGGTGCTAGACAAGCCTTGTGCGACTTAGGATTGGCTGATTTAGATGCAGCTAGTGATATTAAAGAATTACGTAGTCTATTAGACTCATGGCGTGATACAAAGAAAAGTATATGGAAAACACTCGTACAATTAGGTACAGTTGCAGTACTGACATTCATAGCTACTGCTGTGTGGATGCAAGTAGGCAAGTAAGGATAAGATAGATGGCTAAACGTTTTGCAGGATTTACACCAGAGCAGCTAGGTAGAATTGATCCTAGCCTTAAAGGTATGCAGTCTGATGAGCAAGAAAAGATCATTGCAGCTAACCCTGCCTTAGCAGCCCGTGTAGGTAAAATGACACAAATGGCACAGAAGCGTATAGGTATGGCAGAAGGTGGTTTTGTTGATCTGGAATCGCGTTTAAGTGCCCAACGTAGGGGTTTCTCAGGTGCTGGGCAGGTGCCACCGCAACAATTCTTAGTGCAAGACCCTTTTCAAAGACCATACGGTATAACCCCTAGACCGGGATCTGACTATCTCGCAGACGCGCTTCGTCCTACAATAGGTCAATTACCTACAACAATGCCAGTTAAAGAGAATTTTGCAGCAGCTATACCACCTCACTCACATGGTGGTGGCGGTGAGATTCTACCAAGCGGAAATATAGCTGGCGGTAATAACCCTGCACCCAATCAACAACCACAGGATTTAAAGTCTGTTTTTGAAAAACAAAAAGAGCTAGACATGGGTTTCGCTCAGATTGATATGGAAGCACAGACTAAGAAAGATGCGCTTCAAGAAGCTCTTACAATGAGATATGGTTTCGCTGTTGGTGGTGTTGTGGGGGGCAATGCTGCAGAGATTGCAGTTGCCGCAGCCGATCTTAAAAGAAAACAGGACGCTGAGGATGAAGAAAAAAAGAAAAAAGATGAAGAAGCTTCCACTGATCCTGTAGATGATAAAGAGGATAAGCCTGACCCAATGTCTGAGGCAGGTAAAGCTGCTGCTGAGCTAACTAAAACTGCTCTAGAAAGCCCTGAGACTTTAGTGAAAGATACAGAAGTTAAAGAGACTACAGAAGAGCAAAAAGAAGCTGGTGAAATTGCAGAAGGCACAGGTGAGGCTGCTACTGTAGATGAAGCTGCTGCTACTGTTGCTACACCTGCTGCTGCAGTTACAGCACCTGTAAAAACACCTGCTGCTACTGTTCTTCCTGAGACTGTTTCTGCAGAAGTAAGTGATACACTCAAGAAGCTAGAAGCTGCTACAGGTAAGCCAAGCTCTGATGCATTAGCAGAAGCTGCTACCATGTCACCAGAGAAGCTAAAAAGTTTAGGTCTTACTGTTGAGCAGATTGAACAAGCTCGCCGTGTAGAAGGTGCACCTACTCGTAAGGTAGAAGCTGGTGAGATGATTGAAGGCTCCACAGTAGATATGGAGCGCGTGAAGAAAGAAGTAAACTTTGAGGCAGCTACAGGTGCACCATCAACTGATGCTACTGTACAAGGACAGCTAACTGGCTTGATGGAAGACTTTGAGGGTGCTGCTCCCCCTGCATGGGCTGCAGGTGCTATGAGGGCAGCGGCTGCACGTATGGCTAGTCGTGGACTGTCATCTTCATCTATGGCTGGACAAGCTATCGTACAGGCTGCAATGGAGAGTGCTATTCCTATAGCCTCTCAAGATGCTAAGACTGTTGCAAGCTTTGAAATGCAGAACCTGTCAAACAGGCAGCAGACTGCTATGTTCGCTGCACAGCAACGTGCACAGTTTCTAGGCTTAGAGTTTAACCAAGAGTTTCAAGCTCGTGTAACTAACGCAGCTAAGATCTCTGACATTGCCAATATGAATTTTAGTGCAGAGCAACAGATTGCGCTAGAGAATGCTCGTATGGCACAGACTGTTGATATAACAAACCTTAACGCTAAGAATGCTAAGATCATGGCTGATGCTGCAGCTATGTCACAGGTAGACATGGCTAACCTCAACAACCGCCAACAAGCTAACATACAAGCTGCTAATGCATTCCTACAGATGGATATGGCTAACCTGTCCAATGAGCAGCAGACTACTATGTTTGCAGCACAGGCGCAGATCAATGCTATGCTTTCTGATCAAGCTGCAGAGAATGCTGCTCGACAGTTTAACGCTTCTAGTGAGAACCAAGTAAACCAATTCTTTGCTGATCTAGGAGCACGAGTACAACTTGCTAATGCTGACCAAGCTAATGCCATGTCACGATTCAATGCAGGTGAAGCTAATGCCTTAGCACAGTTTAACACAGCACAGGCTAATCAGCGTGAACAGTTTAACGCTACAAACCGTTTAGTCGTAGCACAGGCTAATGCTCAATGGGCACAAGCATACACGACAGCAGATAATGCAGCTATCAATGAAGCAAACCGTTTAGATGCACAGCGTCAAGGGCAGATGACATTGAATGCGTATAATGCTACAATTCAAACGTACCGTGATTTGATGAGTTTTGCTAATACTACAGCAAACAATGATGCAGATCGTGCTACTTCAATTATGGTGGCTAAGATACAAGCAGATGCAGCAAAGTATGGCGCAGATAAAGCAGCACAGGCGGCAGCGTCATCAGCGGCAGCGGAAAAGACTTCTGGTTTCTGGAGTGCTGTTGGTGCTTGGGCTGGTAGCGCATTCGGATAAGGATAATATAATGGCTAATCAATACCGCTTTCTACCTGACTTTAGTGTCTTTGAGAATGATGAACAGAATGATGTATCAACAGAAGATACAGGCTCTTCTATCATGTCTCGTAATAGGCAGGTTGATACAGATACGTCAGGTACAGGTGGAGACTTTCTAGAGCGTTTCTACCAGAACCTTCGTGGTGCGTTTAAGGATGATGATAAGTTTAAACAAACGTTTATGTCTGAGAAACGCCCTAAGCCTGATATCTCTGAGATACGATCTTATGTTGACAGGGTAAAAGGCTCCAGTGATATTGAAGATGCGCTACTTGAAGCAACAGGCATGTATAATCCCGGTATGGCATCTGATGATAACTCAATGACTATTAAAGATGCATCAGACGGTATCACTATACCAAAGCAACCAGATATATTAGTAGATGAGTTATCTTCTAATGCAGGATCATATCTACGTAACCGTGCTAACAAAGGTTCGTCTTTTGTAGGTGAGGGTGTACAGATGGCTAGTGCAGGGTCTTTATCTGTAGAGGATATGGATTTAGCTAGAATGATGGCGGGTCAAACCATGAGAAAAGAAGCTGCTAAGATGGGCTTGCCTGTGGTTGACATGGAAGAAGAAGCTAAGAAAAGCGCTGTAGAGGCAGCAAGGGAGAGAGCTAAGAAAGGTATCACGCAATCTAAAGGTGCACCTCAAGGGCTTATGTCTCCTGTTGCTTCTGACCCTAGAGTAGACACGGCAGCTAGTGGCTTAAATGAGGATGACCCACTAGGGCGTGTAAGACCAAAAGCTAGACCAGAGGTAGCGACAGATTTTAATTTTAAAGATACAAGTATAAAATTAGTTTCTGATTTAATGCGAGACTTTAATCTTAATAAAACACAGGCCGCTGCCCTTGTGGGAAACTTAGCTTGGGAATCGGATAACTATCAAGGTATGCAAGAGTATAAACCTACAGTAAAAGGTAGCAGAGGGGGTTATGGGTTTGCTCAGTGGACAGGCGCAAGAAGAAGAATGTTTGAGTCGTGGGCTAAAGAAAACGAATTAGATCCAAACAGCTATGAAGCCAACTATGGGTTTTTAAAATTTGAGCTATCTCGTGCTAATGATGAAATAGGTAGCATGGGTGTAAACACTATAAAAAAGTTAAAAAAGACTAAAGATTTAGATACCGCAACAAGTGTAGTTATGAACGAATATTTGAGACCGGGAATCCCACACGAAGAAAAACGTAGAGAACGTTCCTCACAGGTTTTGGGTTTACTTTAGTATGTTTGGCTTACCCCTAGAATTACTGACTATGCTCTTCTCAACAGTGTTGGGGGGAGTAATGTCTATATGGGGCCAGAGCATGAAGAACAAGCAAGAGCAGAATAAGATGATGCTCGCTAATGCTCAGTTTAATGCAGATCAAGTCAACCGCGCTAGGGATGCAGGTAAGACAGATAAGCACTTTGCATGGACACGTAGGATTATAGCTCTATCTGCTGTGTTCTCTATTATAGTGTTGCCTAAGCTGGTGGCAGTATGGTATCCTGACGTAAGCGTTATTGTAGGGTACACAGAAGTACAGGGCGGCTTCCTTAACTGGTTGTTTGGCCCTGCAGAAGCAACCCAATGGAAGTACGCTAACGGCTTCGTAATAACACCCCTAGACACACATATCGTATCAGCCATTGTAGGATTGTACTTTGGCGCTGGATTTACAAAGTAAGGCATAAAGATGACAAACTTATTTCAAGGGCCAATTCCAGGTCAATCTCTGACAGATGAACCACGTAACCATGCATGGGAAAACCCACCTGAGATGGATACAATGGAAGAAGCTGTTATGTACTATATTGATAAGCTTTCTAATGAAGACTCAATGGATGATCTAGCCCTATTGTTTGACCTTGGTGCTAACATACAGGACGTTACAGAGACGCTACTTATCATGGGTACTATGAAAGGGTTGCACACTGTTGATGTACAGATGCTGGCTGCACCTATCGTAGGAGCCTATATAAAAGCCCTTATGGTGCCTTATGGTGTTGAGACACCTGAGACAGCCGTAGACCCAGAAAAGCTACGCACAGAGCGTCAGAAACGCCGCTTAGATGTAATCATTGCAGACGCTATAGAGAAGAGCGTTAAGTCTGGTGAGGATGAAGGAACAGAGATGCTTCGTGGTATGCAGGATGCTGTAGAAGAAGAACCAGAAGCAGCAGCAATAGAACAGCCTATGGATGAAGCCCCAGAGGAGCCTATGGTTGAAGGTGAAACACCGCAAGGTCTTATGGCGCGAGGATAATAGATATGAGTGAAGCAGCACAGGCATTTCTGACAGGGTTTTTCAAAACATCTGCAGAGAACATTCAAAGACGTAAGAAAAAAGCAGAAGATTACATGGATGATCTTCGTGAGAATCAGGCTGCGTATCAAGCTAAAGCTGACTTGAAGATTAAAGCACGTAATAATGCTGAAACCCTTACAAAGAAAATCATTAGTAAGGGCGGCACAAAAGAAATGGTTAAAGCTGCTTATGCAGAGAATGGCTTAGATGGGTTGTCTACTTTAGATGGTGTTTTGTCTAAAGGTATAGCAAGTCAAGGCATAGACTTTGTGAAGAACAACGCTGATATATTTGCTGCCACTACTCTTGATCCCGCTATGACGGGTGTGACTATACAAGATATGCTTGATGAAGGTTTTGGCATTGGTAAGTACACCACAGGAGATTACAAACGTCCTGAGTCTAACTGGTGGGATCGTACAACTGGGCGTACTGCTATGGATGATGTTCGCTTCAAGTTAGACCAAGAAGAGGTCTATGAAGGTATGAGCTTGTTTGATCTAAAACAAATGGCGTCATCTTCTGCGTATAATAAAGTAGGCGGTAACTCTTACCTTACTTACCTGTCTCCTAACTTGTTTGGTGAGGATGATGTAGCCAGTGCACGTATAGATTTTCAGTCTACAGTAAATGCTAATGATGCCTTTCAATTAGTACAGGATGAGATAGAAGCTATAGAAGAAGAAATTATTACACATAAAAAGGCAGCAGAACGTGGTGTAGAAGGTGCAATGTCTGATCTTCTAATAGCCCAAGATAAATTAGAAAAAGCAGAAAATAAAAAACTACAAGTTTTAAATGAGCAGTTTGTACCCTATGTCCAAGACCAAGCTGCAGCTTACTATGGTGAAACTTTTGTGAAGCGCATGGGTAATCAGTACGACAACATCGTTGGTGTTCCGGGTTGGACTGCAGCGACTTTAGGTGGCGCAATAGAGGAAGAATCTTCTTTAGCCCCGCTTTCTGTAGCCAAACGCCCTAGAGCTAGACCTAGTACAGAAAGCCTGAGTGATGTTAGCTCGCCTACTGGACTTCAAACTAATACAGATCAACCTAAAGCACCCTCTATTCCAGAGGTAGATCAACCAGTAGAAACTGTTAAGATTGTCAACCAGAATAACGCTCCTATCCCTGTACAAACCCAGGACATGGAAGGCTTACCCTTCTCGTTAGAGCCTGATGCAGTAACATTTACTGTAGACACTGATTCTGTAATAAATCACCCAGTAACTATCTTTGAAGATGGTGATGGTAATATGCGGGTGTTTAACCATCAGACAGATGAAACCCTTAGTGTAGCTATGTCAGATTATGTATTAGCTTCTCCAGAAATGCAGGAAGAGATACAAACAAACCCTGATGCTAAACCTATCTTAGAGAGTAAGGCCTTTGTAGAGCAACCTATAAACCTTAGTGACAGAGGTACTAGCCCTCGTGATACAGCAGCTATCAATCTGACTAAAATCAATAAATGGAAAAAGTCTATGTCAGATGTTACTCTGGCAGAGTGGAAAGAAATGTCTCGTAAGGAGCGTGTAGCTGCAGGTCTACCACCACGCCCTCTTGATATGTGGTCTGTAGGAGCAGGGGCATTTAAAGATGTAGTGCAACCAGTTGTAATAAGCCCTGCAGAGGAAGAGGCTAGAGTTATTGCATCAGATCCTTTGGATGTACCAAATGCAAAGCCACCTAGTACGCCACTACAAGGTTTAGGTGATAGGCCAAGAAAACCTAAAGCAGGTTTTGATGACCCTGACGTATCTACTTCAACGCCTGTAAGAGATAAAATGGGCTTCTTTATGAAGTATGACGATCAAATGCTAGAGGCTATGGAAGAGTTTGGTATCACGAAAGATGATCCTATTTCAGAAGTTAAAGAAGCACTAGCTGCTTGGTTTGAAGAAAACTCTGGTAACGCAGAGCTTGTAGCTGACTCTACTTATATGGACCTAGACAACGCTGCCAGTATTATTTTGCAAGCCCTTAATATGATGGAAGAGTAATATGAGTGTTTCTTTACAGGATATACTGGATAGGCAGAAAAAAGAAGAGGCTACCACTGCTACTACTGCTGTAGAGCCTAAGCCAAAAGGCGTTTCTTTAGAGGACATTCTAGCTAGAAGAGATGCTGCTCAAGATACAAACGTCAAGCAAGGTAAACTAAAGAAAGACGATCTAAAAAAGTCTGCCAATGCTGCTAAGATACGTGACTACATGATGTCTAGGTTTGGCTATCAGTACCGTGATGGTGGTGCGTATGATGATGATAAACTTGTAGAACAGTTTTTTGATCATATGAGAGCGTTCAATACAAACGTTGTATCTACTGCAAGTGAGGCTAGATTTGTATCTAAGGCAACAGAGTTAGATAAAGTAAAAGCAAAGCAAGCATATGACCTGTACGATCAAACAGGTAGTGTGTTTGTAAATGACGGGGTGCTTGGGGCTGTAGATGGTATAAAGGATTACATCTTTGCTGCAGCTAAAGACCCATCAAACTATCTTGGTTTATTGACAGGTGGTATAACTAAAGCGGCTGGCTTTGGTATTACCCAAGGGGGAAAGCAAGCAGTTAAGCTATCCGTAGCTAAGGCTACACAGGAAGCCCTTAAAAAGGGTGCCTCTCGTGAAGCAGCAGAGAAGATTGGTAAAGAGGCGGGAGAGGCTGCTTTAAATCATGCTCTGTCTATAGGGGCTAAGAATCCTGCAGCTAAAAAGATTATGCGAGAGACAGCAAGGCGGGAGAGAGATCTTGCGCTACGCCGTGCTAGACTACAGGCTCGACAGCAAGCTAAACAAGAGATAACAGAAGGCGCAGCTAAGAAATCTTTGTATGCTACAGCAGCAACAGACACAGGCCTAGCAGTGCTGCAGGATCTACAGATTCAGAATCTTATGATTGATGTAGAGTCACAGGATGAGTACAGCTTGTTACAAACAGGTTTTAGCTCACTCTTTGGTGTGGTTGCTCCTGGTGCCCAAATAGTTGCAGGTAAAATGAAGGGAAAATCTGGTTACGCAGATCTAGGATTAGAAGGTGAGTTAGCTGCTATGCGTGAGAAGCGCACTAAGCCAGTAACAATAAAGCTGACTAATTCTCAAATAGATGACGTAACAGCAGACATCAAAAAGAATGTTCGTAGCTGGAAAGAGAAAGTTGAAGCTGGCAGAGACATGTTCAGTAGAAACATCACAGACACAGATGTATTCTCTCAGATTATCTTAGGCTCTAATGGTAAAGGTACAGTAGACGGTTTAGCTTTTCAGTTAGCTAAGTCTGGGCACAAGCTGCCCAATAACGTTACTATATCTGACGCCCTAAGTAACATTGTGCCACAGCTTCCAGAAGATGAGCTAACAGAGATAAACAAACTGTTGAAGATTACAGGTATTACTTTAGGTGACGCCACTAGCTCACAGAAGAACCTGCAGGACTTAGTGGCATTTGAAGCAAGTCGTGGTGGCACCACACTAAACATAATGAGCCAAGCAGCTAAGATAGTAAATGGTACTCTACTACACGGTGAAACTATTATCAGTGAAGCATCAGGTGAGATCTTAAAGAAGGAAGGCGAGAAAGCTAAACGTGCACAGCCTTTCGCTTATGGTCAAAACCTGTGGCGTAGAATGCTTGTATCATCAACATCTACAACTGCAGTCAACGTTGCTGGCTTTGCACAGTATGCTACTGTATCAACCCTAGCTGATGTTCTTAATGGTTATGGTCACATTGCTTTGAGCATGACACAGAAGGGGCAGAAAGCTGTTGAGACACGTAGACGCGGTAGAGTATACCTAGATATGCAAGCGCAGAAGATGCGTAATTTGTTAGATCCCTACACTACACATGACGCATATATGGCTTTCCTTGGTCAACACAAAGACGTAAGCAAAATACTCTTTGAAACGGTGTCAGGTGGTGTAGAGCGTACTGGTAAGCGTTATGGTATAGACACAACTAAAGGTGTAGCCAAGAAGCTTGAGACTATTGCAGATGCTGCGACAAAGATATCTGGTGTACGTATTCAAGATAGCTTTACTAAGTCACAGATGTTTATGGGTGAGCTAGATAAGTATGTACGGCTCAAGCACAATAAAGATCTTATGACTGTTCTCAAAGAAGGTGATACAGCACTCATTGATAATGACGTTATTGGTGGTGCCCTAGATCAAACATTACGCTCAGTTTTCTCTAAAGATTACACAGCACAGGATAACTTCTTAGGGCTGGCAGCAAAACAAATTGAGAACCTTTCTAACATTCCTGTAGTAGGTACTATCCTACCCTTTGGGCGGTTCTTTAATAACGTTATAGCTACAGGCTATCAGTGGTCAGCAGGTGGAGCCATTGATATGGCAAGTGCTCTGGTACGTGGTGCTGCTAAAAAGGGCGAAGACGTAGACATGCTAAAGCCTACAGAGGCATTTGCTAGAACGCTGGTTGCATACTCTACTGCAGGTCTAGCTATAGCTTATGATGAAGAGCGTAGAAAGAAAGGCTTAGGCGTTTACGAAGTTGAATCGGGAGCAGGTAATGTAATTGACATGAAGAGCCAATTCCCGGCCTCTATGTTTTTACTTGCTGGGCGTATACTGGGTATCAGAAAAGATGGAGACGTTGTACCATCAGAGCTTGTAACAGAATTAGGTAAGCAGATGGCAATAGGCCAGTTTGCTTCTGATGCACAGTTTGGTAATGATCTTAACTCTATTGTAGACTTCTTCCTTAACATGGAAGGTGATGTAGATTACTTGAAGGCTGGGTTTGGATCAGGAATAACAAAAGCTGGTGGTAATTACTTATCAGGTTATACCCGTCCACTAGACACACTAAACAAGCTTGTAGGGTTTGCAACTGAAACAGACACAGCTAAAGATGTACGTCAGTCTCAGGGTATAGATACACTGTCACAATCTTCTCTTAAATATGTAGATAACCTAGCAGAAGTATTTATTGATGCTATTGATAATGCTAAAGGTGATTTAAATGATAAAACAAAGAATACCCTTACAGGCGAAGAGCTACGTGTAGGTATACGTGAAGGTGAGGTATATGATCCCAACCCACTTGCTAAAGTTTTAGGTGTGACTATTAAGCAAACTCGTACTGCAGCAGAAGAGTTATACTCTGTGGCTGAGATGGCACCGTGGACTGCAGGGGAGAGATCTGAGATTGCTGGATATGATAAAGTCTTTAATAAAGTATTTGCGCCTCTGTTAGAGAGGGAGTCAAGGATGCTGTTAGCTGACCCTAAGTTTAAGAAGGCTAACTTACAGCAAAGACGTACTATGGTATCTGACAGGCTGACTAAGATACGTGCAGATGTAAAGTCTTACTTAGAGGCAAGCTCAGACTCTGATACAATCATTCAGAGTTTACGTAGAAAAGCATCAGCTACTGGCAATAGAAACTCTAAAGCAGAAGCAAAGAGGTTTATGAAGAGCAAGGGAGCTACAACAAATATTAGAGACATGAATTATAATGAATTGTACATGTATCTAAACTACCTAGACTACCACGATCAAGTCTACAAGGAATAGCAGAGGGGGCGCACTAAGCGCCCCTTTCTTTATTTAATACCATACTTTTCAGCAGCGAGCTTAGCCCACATCTGTGACTCAGTAAGTCGCTCTAAAGCGTTCTCCTTTTCATCACAGTGATGTAGGTTTCTGTTATAGTGCACTTCTAATCCTGTTGCCTGTGTTATAAGGTCAGCCTTAAAAAGATTAGTCTTTGTGTCCATGTATGCCTTGGCTTCTCGTTCTAGTTTCACGGGTATTCCTTATGCACTTTCTGGTACTTGAAAGCAGTAAGTATTTGCTGATGACTCTGGTGTAGGTCTAGTACTCATTAATCTGTTTTCCATTTCAACAGCTAACTCATTACAAGAATGGACATCCATAAACAAACCATCAAAAGCTTGCACTTTTATTTGCCCTTCAAACATCATAATGAGTACTAAAACATACATTAGAACCAGCCTTTGACTTGCTCAATGATGGCAGGGCCATGCTCACTAGCAAGAATAACAACCTCACCAATAGCAGCCATACCAATAGTAGCAACAGCAATAAATTCAAAACCTGTCATATCATTCTCCTTTCAAGAGTTTTTTCAGGTCTGAGTAACCACCTATGTGATTACCTTCTATATCCCATATTTGGGGTACAGTCTTTATACCTGACTTCTTAAATAAGTCAAGTAACCACTTAGAGTCATTGAGAGAGTAGTACTGAACAGCAATACCACTATCCCTCAATAAACCCATAGCTTTGGAGCAGTGAGGGCAGTCAAGCCGCCCCACTAATGTATACACACTCATGTCAGATCCACCAACTCACAGGAATCACCCGTACACGCCATAGTCTGACTACCTGCAGTATTGTCTTCGCTTTCGTACTCAGTAAGCTCTGACCAAGCAATGCTGGTAGGCATCTTAGCTAAAAGCTCTTCGTACTTTTCCTTGGTGCAGTCCTGATAAGGTGCTTGCTGATATGTGTGATCCGTATGCGGTAAGAATGACACACCAGACATCTCATCAAAGTGCCTATACACAAATGCACCCACTTCCATCCACTCAGCATCCCGTACTGAGATTGTCACACTTGGCTTATGTTCACACCAATGTCGCTGATACGTAAGCCACAACTCTAGCTGCTCAATGGCTGTCATATCATTACGTGTAACCGCATTATCAGGTGACTTTATAGGAAAGCTAAATACTGTAGTAGTGTCACCCTTCATTACACAAGGCTCATTAGGAATGCCTTTGTCTTTCATAAACTGTGTTAGCGGATCTTTATTATCACCGCGCACAGTACGGATATAATAGGCACTGTGGCGAGCATGTATGCCACTGGCGCTATCCACCAATTGTGATACCGTGCCCGAAGGTTTGACGCATGTAATTGCTGCAGATACAGGTATATTAAGCATACCAGCAAATTCAGCGTTAGTATTAACAGCCACACTACGTAAATGCTCAAGAGTCTGCTCCAATCCTTGATTCTTAGGTGTCATTAGAGGATTATCCATAACACCTGTAAGTGATACGCCAAGTAAGCGCTCTTCTTCTGTGTTCTTCTGCCATACTTTACGCAAGTAAGGAAACTTAGTGTAAGTAGACTGTACTGTACCAAGAATAGTAGCCAGACGTACCTTACGCTCTAAGTCATCAATAGTATCTGTAGCACGTACAACAACTTCCGTTAAGTTGCAGAATTGATACGGGCGTAAGCTTATCTCAGAACATGGATTGCAACCAAACTCATGGTTAGGGTCACGGCGTCCGTGCTTGACTGCTAGATCAACACAGGCTTGACGGTTGAACACTCCACGCTCACCTGATTTAGATGCTACAAGGGCTGTCCACTCACGCATGAATGTCTCCATGTCAGGCTTCTCTGTGTACCCTACACTGTTGTTAGCTAAGGCTCTCCACGGCGCTGTTTCCCACCACTGACCTGACTTAGCGTGGCGCATACGGTCATCACTCAGGTTAGACAAACTAATCATAGCACTACGGCGAACACCACCTACGACAACGATCTGACCAATGAAGCACATAAGATCATGGCACTCAATGCTAGATAGCTTACGTCCTTGTGCAGCTTTGAAGGTTGAGATAGCAAAGTTAAATAATTCAACTAAGGGCGCTGGGCCACTTGCTCTACCACCAAACGTTTTAAGCCTAGAACCTGCAGGACGTACCAATCCAATATCCCACTGAGGGATTTCACCAGCCCAAAGGAGTGCCAGCAATTGTCTGAAAGCTTTAGCCCAACCTTCCTTACTGTCTTTGACAACGATTGTAGTCTCACTATCGAAGAGTTGAGGTATTTCAGGGAGCTTGCTAACGTATTGCCGCTCGACGCTGAAACCGACACCAGTACCACACAAGAGGATGTACATAGCCTCATCGAAGGACTTAGGGTCATCTACGGGTAAATAGCTGCAGTTATATCCAGCAGTGTTATCTCTATCTAAAGCTGGGCCAGCAGTCATTAGCGCTCTCATAGAGGGCATGATGTCTGTGTTAAGTATAGCAGACTCAATCTCTCTACAAATCTTAGGGTCCAATAAAGCATTTACTACATTGATCATGTAGCGTTCTACTGTGTCTGTCCAAAACTCACGCCCGTAACCGTCATAGTATTTAGCGTAACGTGATTTGTGAATAAATGTTTGGTAGTCTGTTGGTAGTAGGTTGCTCATCTATTGTCTCCTGAACCCTTTAGTTTTCCGCGCTGCTCTCTGTCATCCAGCTTTGCCATATTCATTTCCATAGTCTTCTTTAAGTTACCGCCAAAGATGTTTGATAGTGCAACAACGTAGAATAACACATCCCCCAACTCTTTTAATACATCTTCATCACTAAACTTACCCTTGTCACGAAACAGTTTCTTTATCTTTTCTGCAACCTCGCCTGATTCCCCTACAAGACCCAACGTGTTTTCTACTAAGCGTTCTCGCCCTTTAGTAAAAACTTTGTCTTCTACAAACTGGCTATAGAAACGCAGTGGGTCATTACTCCAATCAGGGCTATTCTGAAACATATCAAAATACCCAAATGCTTCTAGATCTGTCTCGTTAATCATTGCCGTTCCTTAACTATTAAATTTCTTATAGATACATCATCTACATCATACATAATATTTGTTATTAGGTCATATACGTCTTCTTGATGATGCTCGTCAGATGAAGATAGAATGTTGTTTTCTTCATCTACGTTTAACATAAACATAACACTGAATGTCTTGTCGTTCATTTGTGATTCTCTTTGTAGTTATCTATTAGCCAACCTAAGTATACCTGCGCCTTCTCTAAGTCTTCTAAGCCATTCTTATACTCGTGACGCCAAACATATTTCAATACATTACCAGCCATGTACGCACTTGTACCGTCCATCTTACAAGTCATAGCACGTATAGCTTCTATACACTCTATCCCAGCTTGGTTATAGTGTACGGGTTTATTTACAGGATCTACCATTAAGCGTTTCCTTGTGTTTTAGTGAATGCATTAAGGGTATATACGTTACCTTTCTTGCTGTAAACCTCTTCTTTTTCTGCATCTGATATCTCTTTTTCAGCAGCAGCATATTGTTCAGGAAAGATATCTTTTAACATTTCTTGTTTATACTCAATAAGCTCTTCCTCAAACTCAGGGTAATCTGCTAAAAAGGTTAGTGATGCTGCCATAGAAAGTGCAGCCTCAAAAGCGGCATGTGCGGCTGGCATGGGCGCGGCTGATATCTCACCAAAGGCTAAACCTGTGGCTAACTCAAGTGTCCATTTCCCTTCTTCGTCCATTACAGGTTTTACAATAACAGCAACTTCATCATCTTTTACTTCGTAAGACATCACTTCTTCCTTTGTGTTTTTAGTGCTACTCTTTCGAGTTTACACCGCCTACCTTTTTCTTTTAGCCACTCTATAGGTATTAACCTATGTGACCACAAGAAACCATGTTTATCGCACCAGTTATAGTAACGAGATTTGGCTCCTTTATACAACTTGGCATTAGCGTTACTAAATACAAAGCGTATGTCTAACTCTGGATGTTGTTCCTTTATTGCTAAATGTTTGCGTCTATCTTCGTTGTCAAAAATACCTTTAGTTTCAATAAAGATACCATTGTCTAACTCAAAGTCAGGTGTGTATGTTCGATATCGTAAGTCTTCCCATTCTATCTTTATCTTTTCGTACAACACCTTCTTTTGATTTACCTTTAGAAATGCAGCGGCCTCTCTTTCAAGGCCACTACGATACCTTCTGGTATTATGGTTTTTAGGCATCAATGTAGTCTACCATTTTTGGATTCTTAGCTTTTGATGATCTAGTAGGTTCTGTACTTAGGTTAGGCCAGCACTTATGTTTAAAAGCACAAAAACCACACACAGTACCTAACTTCTTAAAGCCTGTCTTCTTCTTGTAAAACGTTTCTTCGATTGGTTCAAAGCAACGCTCAAAAGGCTGATCTTGATCAATGTAATCAACTGTATCTTGGATATCGTCTAAAACAGATTGTTTATCTACCTCAGAGGCTGAGACATACTTAAACTCACCATTAGCTTTGTTGATAACCCACCAGCCACCAACACCCTTACCTGCACCCTCTGCGTAGCCTACAAGCTGTGGGATGTAACCAAAGCTATCGTCATTCTCTAGTGCATCAAACGAAGCAAACTTGTTTTGGTATGACCAAGGAGAGGCAGACTTTACATCGTCAATCTTACCATCTAACTCCATGTCATACTCACCGTTTATCTCTTGACCATGAGGTAGCTTTAGAGTGACTTTATCATTGTCCTTAAAGTCTATACCAGCAGAACGCATGACACCTTTAAACACAGCTTCAACAATGTCACCTAAGATCATATTCATCAAGAAGTGCGGTGGCAAAGGAGTCTTATCCTCTGGATCATTCTTCTCATACCACAACTGACACTTAGGTTTACCAAGATTGGACATACGCATACGAAACTCGTCACGCGGCCCACTAGCAAACTGCTTTAGCATAGCAGCCTCAACATCAGAGGCGACTTTAGAAGCCACCTCTTTTGACATTGATGCCTCACCTGCCATAGCCTTCTGTAAGTAAGAGAAGATTGCTAATTCAGCAGGGTGTTCCATTATTCTTCTACCTCTACGATTGAAGCTACAATCTCTTTATCGGCGTGTGACAGACCATCAGAGCTACGCTCTTCATGCTTATCTAAGAGTGATCCATTGATGTATTCAATAAAGTCTAGAAAGTTTCCTAGTGTATCATTGTCATCATCAGATAGCTCAACCTTATCCCCGATTGCTGCAGAGACATAACCAAAGGTAGCACCTGTAGGGATCTTGCCTACAGCAGGAGATAGCTTGATAGTAGACATAGGTGGTAGCAGATTCTTCTTGTTGATCTGTGCCAGTACACCGTCCAATGCTTTGAGAGAGTCACGGTTCTTAACGTCAAACACAAATGGGATATCCGTGAAATTACCGTCTACTTTTTCACCCATAGCATCTGTAGGGCTATCTAGTGTTACCAAGCCAAAGAATACCTTGACCCGCTTTACGCTACGAATGAGAGACTTTGTTGTCTCTGGAAGCGCATTAAAGTCTTCGATATAACCTGATGGCCTACCTAAGTTGTAGCCACCTAAGTTATCTTTGAGATCCTTGTTAAGGCTGTTAGCCAAAACAGTTTTCTCCATTTCATTAGTGTCGCCATTCCAGCGCTGCCACTGTTGGCGTACAGCAAAGACACGCACAGTTACCGTCTTACTGTAGACTACATCATCACCTGTAGTTAGTTTGTACGCTCCTTTTGGTACGGTTGGTTTCATAAATGTCTCGCCATCCATAGATACCTCTTTCTCTAGGATCTCTTGGTTGACGTTTAGCCGTGATACGCTAGGCGTTGCGCTCTGTTGTGTGTTGTTAGACACACCCATAAGCTCTGCCATTGATTGTCCACGGTCTAGTGCTACTGCTAATTCTTGGCTCATATCTTTTCCTTTCGATGAGCGTTTCATGAAATTGTAGTTATACATTATACGTCTTTTGTGTCAAGCCAGTTTGGGCCTATTTTTGCCTCTAATAATAGTGGCACATTCATACGTACTTTGTACACATCTTCTATCAGATCCACAAGGTTATCATTAAGATCTGTAACTATTTGTAATACCTCTTCTTCTTCGTCGGGGTGTATATCAGCCACCGCTGAGTCATGTACTGTATTGATCAGTACAGACTTTAGTGGTTTTAATCTTTTGTGAAACTCATTAAGTACAGCAGGGGTAACATCACCTGTAGCGAAACCCTGTACAGGATAATTCTTTAACATAGTAAAGTGTGTGACACTACCATTAGCTCTGCGCTCAATGTCAGGGAAAGCATACTGCCTACCACTAATGTTGGTTATCTTATTGAAGCGCATTGCTTCGTCAGCTAGGTTTTGTTGCCACTGTGCTATGCCCCTATACTTCTCGTTGAAGTGCTCGTAGTAAGCCTTCTCAGCGTTGCTACGCCCATAACCAGTAGCGCCGAAGAGCGGAGCAAACGTATGCTCCTTTGCTGCCTGTCTAGCTGTAGGTTGACCTGCATCAGAGATAACCTTTGCAGTGTAAGCATGTACGTCAAAACCTGTCTCAACTTCTTTCATTGCAACTTCATCTTGGGCTAAGAACGCAGCCGCTCTAAATTCAAGCTGGGCAAAGTCGGCCTCTAAAATTTTACCACCTTCCCAACGTGACACAAATACTTTCTTAACAGGAAATGTACCACCACGAGGCATGTTCTGCATGTTAGGGTTCTTACTACTGAACCTACCTGTAGCTGTTATGTGCTGGCTAAGAGTTGCGTGAAGGTATCCGTTAGACTTAGTATGCACAGATATGCCGCTAACAAAGCTAGAAAGGTAGCTAGTGATAGCATTAAGGCGCTTAACATCCAGAATAAAGCTTGCCGCATCTTCCATGTTATTGTTTCTAGCTGTTGCCACCAATACATCTAAGTTATCCTTTCCTGTACCAAAACCACTATGCGCTATCCACTTCTTATTTGGTGCACTAAAGCCAAGCCCGGCCATCTGTTTTGACTCTTTCAGGCCATAACCTCTTGAGTCACAAGTAGTGCATTTGTTGGGCCTAGCGTAACGTGTACCATCTTTCTTTGTTTTGTATGTATGACCTGCCCCATTACAGGTAGGGCAAGTGAAAGCTGTAGTCTTAAACAACATCTTAGAATTAGCATTTACTGCAGCCTTAAACTCAGCCTTATCTTTTACAAACTCAAATATGTCTGCCCACTCTTTCTTATCGTTAGGCTTACGTGAGAAGATCACTTGAGATAGCTGCTCAGGTGAGTTTAAGTTGATAGGTGTGTCACCCATAAGGTCACGTACTTTGCTCTGTAGGCGCTCTTCTATCTGAGCCTGTTCAAGCTCAAACTCTTGCTTAACCTGTTCGAGTACATCAAGGTCTACCTTTAGTCCTGACATGTACATTTCGGTGAGGGTTTTGCATGTTTGAAAGGTGACGGTTCTGACTGCATGAAGGGAGCGGGATTCTGGGGTTGCATAGTCTGCTTCGATGCTGTGGAACAACTCACAAGTTGTGAGGATGTCAGCCCGAAGATAAATGCTAAGAGAATCGAGATCCGTCTCATGGGTGTTTATTCCTTTCTTTATACATGCAGTAAGGTAGTCTTCCTTCTGCTCTGCTAGACCTCTTCTAATAGCACAGGCTGATAGGCCGATACCTTCTTTGGGTTTCTGCCCTCTGCACAATATGTACTCTGCCAGCATGGTATCATAGATGTCACCATCGTATTTAAAACCACTAGCCCACAACCACATAAGATCGTGCTTGGCATTGTGCATAATAAGCAACGTAGTCTTATCAAGAAGGTTTTGTATCAAAGCTCTACCTAGACCATCTGAATCTTTGTGTTCGTTATGATCTAAGGTAACAAGCATGACCTCTTCTTTGTTATCAGCATTTACCATACCTACCTGCACAAGGTGGTTGCCTACCTCGTAAGGGTCAATGAACGTCTTACCATCACGCCATGTGATGCTGTTCTCTACGTCTAATACAAGTCTCATCTATGCTCCTAAGCGGTGTAGAGTGAACGCTCACCATCTAACTCACAATGGACAACCCCATGCCATCCACCCTTTAGTTTATTCTTAGCAATGTTTAGGTGCCGCCGTGTTGACTCTTCTGACTGCCCTTCTACGATAGGATCTTTAGAGATTAAAACCATAAGATCTGCTTCCGCTGCCTTACCTGTCTTAGAACCTTCCATCATAGACTGATCCACGTAGACCTTACCTTCTGCAACAGCAGATAGCTGCGACATCCAGATCACACAACAATTATGTTGCTTTGCAATGTTACGTGCATGGATGGCTGCATCCTTGAGGTATATGTCTGACTTATCGCTATTCTTGGTTGCAAACTTGTCACCCATATCCAGCACAACAATATCAGGCTTCTCATTCTTTACTACTGCCTCAACCCATTTCATATCTTTGTTTGTACTATCTTTGATACGGATGTTTTGTTTCACTGGATCATAGCGCTTACGTGCAAGTGATACATTCTCTTTCACTTCATCCATACTCATGTTGGTTGCAGCACTTAGGTAACGTGCACCTACACGCTCGTAGCTCTCTTCGTTACACAGCACGATGCACTTAGCACCCTGTGACGCCCAACCGTCTATACCTGCTACCAGAGAGGCATGGAAAGAAGTTTTACCAGTATTGGGCCTAGCGCCAACCACAAGAAGATGACCATTGCTAACGCCTTCCACCTTCCTACGGAGACTTGGTATGTTAAACTTCCACTGCGTTTCAAGGTTATTCGCAGCAAGCAATGTGTCAATGTCAATATCATCCCAATCAATGCGAAGGTTAGGAGTAAAATCATCTTTGTAATCCTCTAATAATCGGCGTAATGGCTCAAGACTATTCTGGCTACCGTTCACAAAGTCAAAACCTAGATTGGCAACCTGCTCCCCAACGTACTGCTGAAACAGGTGACTCAAGGTGTCTTCTGCAATGTCTTTCTTGATAGGCTCAGCCTTATCTAAACGCCTGAATAAATCCTGGAATGCAGCTTTGGTAGCGGTTGTCATGGTTTGATTAAGCCCCATGAACACAGCCTCAAGATCAGACACAGACATGTCTTCTTCATACGTCTGCATTGCTGTGTCTAACGCCTGTTTGATCTTACGTGTGTCTTTCGTAAAGATCTTATCAGGACAGCGTATGCCCTTGTGTTGATCGTAAAACTCTTTGTTCAGTAGAGTTTTTATTAGTGATAATTCAATCATCCTTGTCTCCTACAAGTGTAGTTATTTGTTTATTCTTGCTCTCTCTAAGGCTCTCTTACGTTCTTCATCGTCAAACTCACGAATCAGCTTGTGATCCTTAATGAAACGTCTAAGCCTACTGTTCTCATCTTTCAACAGTTTTATTTCCCAGCGCATGTCTTCTATTGTTCCAACCATACTCATATCTTTTCTTTCTTATTTTTTTCATCCCAATATTTCTTGTTCTCTTCTCTAGTTGTAAAGAATCTATCTATAAAATCTTCTATACCATTGGAATGGTAATGTTTCTTCCTTTTGTCACTACCCCACATACCAGTAGTATAGTAGTAAGCATACCTAGCACTGTGCTGACTTTCAGGCTCAGGATCTTTATATATAAAAACTAATTTAGCCTTCTCATGTACGTAGTATGCCAAGCCTTTATCATCAAGATACTTTTTTACATAATTCAGATCTTGGTTTGTGTACTTTCTAAACTTAATTTCACCTTTTGAGTTTCTTCCTGCATAAAGCCAACCTTTACTTTTTGTATCTTCAAATTTTTGCTCTGCCATATTATTCTTCCTCTAAGCAAAAGCCACACATATCATTCTGCGCTGGGCCACCACAGCTTACACAGGTCTGCCACTTCTTTTTTACTCTGTTTGACTCTGTTTTCAAGCCAGCTTCTACTAATGTTAGAAACCCAGCATTAAAGATAGCTGCGAATGTCTCAGGATCACACTCTACTTGTAGTGTAGCACTACCATCCTCGTGTTCTTCTATCTCTGTTACTTTTATTTCACTCATCGTTCACTCCTATACACGGTAGCAAGATCGACAGCTTGCAGTACTTTGGATACTCGTCATACGTCATAGCTATCAACACAGGTGGCGCAGCTATAAGTAAAGCTACAATAGCAGACGCCTTAATTGCACCATTAATATTACCTGCCATCACCAAACAACTCCTTTTCTTTATCACCGTGATTTGTACACACTTTTATTAAAAACTCTGTAGACCAATCTTTGAAATCTTGATTGGCATTTACCTCTCTTACTTGAGCTTGCACTATATTCATAAGTATTGCGGTTAATTCATCTGCACCATACATATTTGCAGCTTTTATTTTATTATATCCTGTCATAACATCCATCAGTCATTCTCCCTTAATGCGTATGCGAGTGCTTTCCAAGACACAGGAAACAGATCAACCATGATACGGTCAATTCCCCAAGCTACCTCTGCAGTCTCTGCTTGTGTGTCAGGCGCACAGCGAAGCTTACACATATCAGCAAAGGCATCGAGGCTCCCGCTCCAATAAAACTCCGTCATCATAGACTGTGGCAGTACCATACGTGCTTGCTCAGGGCATACGCCTAAATCTAGTAGGTACTCATACTCAGTCATTGCAATCTCGTTAAAACCGTTGTCAGATACAGTTACTTTACCTGCGCTACCTTGCTTCTTATCAAGGCTACGTCCACGCCACTCTGTAGGCTGGTAAAACTCAGGCTCACTGTCCACATACCTACGGCTAATCTCATTCCAACGTAGAAACTTATGCTTGACTAACTGTCTGGCTACAAACACAGGTGCCTTAACATGGAAGCTAGCAAAGCAATGACCGAAAGGGCTGATGTGTTTATGCTTGGCTAGGTATTGTATAAGCTTCCTATCTTTTGTTTTAAGGTGTTGCTTAAAGCTGTAAGCATCTGACTCTTCGTAATCCCACTCAGTTTCTTTACCGAATGAAACACGGGCAGCGTTACAGACTGTAAGGTCATTACCCATGTGGCCTTTGTAATTTACTTCGATCATTCTTCTATCCTATTAATAATATCTATGGCTTGTTCTACTGACATCTTAAACCATTCACCGTTTTCTTTTTTGTCGTGCCCAATGTGAACCTTCTGAGCTTCTGCATGTGCAATACTTTCTGCGACATGCCTGTCAGAAAACTTTTTCATGTAGGCATACTCATGGTTTCTATATGGCGTTGATGTATGAAATTGTCCTATTCTTCTATTTTCATATCCTGTTTCTACTACTCCAATCTTTACCCAGCCTTCAAAGCAAGGTGTAGTCACAACATACACATAACCCTCTGATGATTTTACTCTTTTACTTTCTTGTGTAAAATCACCTACTATAATTTTTGCATCTTTATTCATCTTAGCCACAACTTCTGCCCAAGTTTTAAAATATCCGGGAGTGTGGTATCCTAGCAACACAAAGGGGTGAGGGTCACGATCTTTCCTTGTGCCTTTAGGTATGTACCCATCCTTATATTCAGGCTTAGCCTCTGCTACATACATCCTTCCTTTGTTTCTTTTATTATGTGTAGACAGCCGCTGGCGCGGCTTACCATGTAACATGTACCACCATTCGCCATCAATAAATTCTGCGTTAGCAAGGTTTAGTTTATTACTCATTGTTCAACATTCCTTTTAGCTTTTCCATGTCATCTTCTACTCTGTATTTAACATCGTCGTTTAGCATGTAAGCCATAGTGCGTAGCCCTGTCCATGCCTGTATCTCTGACCTGTACTTGATAGTCTTATCTATAGCATCAGGATCAAGAGCAATAACAACCCTATCGTATTCACCTATCTTCTCCATATGCTTGTCTGTTAATTGAGTACCAAGAATAGCCATGCTAGTTATATGCGGAAACTCTTGATATGCAACGATTGCTGATACCACATCTTCAACAATGAATAGGATAGACCCTGTGCCTATCGTGTAGTAGTCAGCTTTGCCAGTGTAGCGATACCATTTAGGGTGCTGTGTATTACCTACAGCCCTACCGATAGCGTCTACCATGCGCCCCTTGTGGTGTATCGGAAATACAACACGCTCATCTTTAACATCGTAAAGTAAATTATCTATTGCTAAGCCCCAGCGCCTTACAAACCTGTTAAACTTTAGGTGTGTAGGCATAGGCTTCACCACATACTGTGGTATCTCCATAGTTTCTTTCTCCCTATGTCGTTTTTGCTCTGCAGTTTGTCGCATAATCATCATTATTTCTGCAGCAGTTAAATCAGTGTGGATAAAACCGCCGATAGTGCAGGTATTTTTGTAGCAGTTGTACTTTACTACACCATTATCATTGGTTGCAGTGAACGTGTTACGCCCACCACACACAGGACAGTTGCCACGATGGTTCTCGCCCGTAGTCAGGCATAGATCACCGACATACTTACGAATCTTCATCATCATTACCTCTTGCTGCTAAAGCTCTGCTTGCACCACTGAATGTATTAACCATGTAAGGCTTCAACGATGCAGGGTTCACATGACCTGTTACTTGCATGATACCTACTAGGTCAACCCCTGCTTCCATCATTTCAGTCACAGCAGTACGGCGCAGCGACATAGCTGTAAGCTCTCTAGGTAGATTAGCTTCGTCCAGTACCTCATTGATAAGAGGGGCTATTTCATTCAACCCATAGCGCCTAACCTGGCCTCGATCCAGTGATACCTTTGGTGCAACGTAATCTTGAAAGCCAAAATCTTTATGTTGCTCACGTAACATTTTACACAGGTTCTGACTGATAGGCAGGTGCACATCAGCACCCCTCTTAGATTGTGTCAGATCCATGCGGCACTGATCCAGATCCAATGCATCCCATGTCAGGGTACGCATGTCACCAGTACGTTGACCCCAATCATACGCCATGTGAACGATCAACCCAATGCTGCGCCAGCGCCACTGGCTGTACGCTGTAGAGAGGAAGGCCTTTACAGATGCCCTATCCCACTTAGTCTTTGTTTTGCGCTCTGTGCTAGTCTCTATGAGGCTCACAGGGTTATGTCGCATGACATCCTTGGACATGCTGTACTTCCATGCCCTAGACAGCACAGACTTTGTGTAATTAGCTGTGCGGATGCCATGCTCTTGCTCCCACTTCTCATAGGCTTTGTTCAGCATACCTGCAGTAACATCTTCGATAGCCTTACTGCCGATAGTTTTATTAACTCTAGCCAAGTGATACTCATAATCTTTCTGGCTGCGAGGGCTGAGTTTAGCAAAGGCAGGGCTGTGCAGGTAGTAATCAATAAGCTTACTTACCTTGTCTGTCGCTTTTGGGATCTTTACTTTTCTCACTATCCTTGTCTCCTTTTTTACTGAGGGGCATGTTGCCCGCCCAGTGTGATGCATCATCGTGTGGATTATCGCAATCCTTTTCGCTTTGCACGGCTTAACTCCTCATGGCTAGTAAACATCAAAGCAACAAAACCAATTATGTAAGCAGCGCAGATTAATAACACGATGCTATACTTTAAAATGAAGGGAACCATACATCACCTTTCTTATCTAACTCAGTTACGTGCGCTAGATCTTTGCGTAGGAAATCAGCGCGCTTAAAGTCACCTTCCCACTCTAGATCATCTATCTGTCTCTTCAAAGAACACATAAGCTTCCTCACTGATACGCAGTTTCGTGGGGTATATACTTCTCCACCCTTGCTTTGACGTTTTCCCATCTAGAATACTTCTCCAATAGTTTATTTACTTCAAGTCGGTTCTTTGTGCTGATGTAACAGAAGTCAAAACCTTTAGCATCACTAAGCCAGATACGATAGGTCATTTAGGTGAACCTTGCAGGTAGTAACGCACATACCGTTGATTGGTGACAGGGTGCCACTTCTTCATAGATAAAATGTCGTAGCCTTCTTCACGCATCTCTTGGATACGCTTAGTCAAGCTGCTGATGCTGTATTCAATCAGAGCTTCACGCACTGTGATTGAACCTGCAGTTTTAAGGTGCTTCAAGATAGTTTGTTTTTGATTAGTCATTACCATTTTCCTTTTCTAATCATCCAATATGACCAACATGTCATACAATGTCCTTTTCCACAGATCAAGTCGATCAAAAATACCAAGTTGAACCTGTGATCTTTTTGCCACTGATAGTTACGTGCACTAAAAGTTTGGTTCGAGGAACCGCCTAGCAGTACGTTAAACCAGACAGAGGTGGCAATGCCTAGCCTATACAAATAACCACTCATTCTTCATAATCCTCTGGATCTGGCTCATATTCCATAAAAACATCACGCCATCCATCCTTTGTTAGCTCTTTCAAACGTTGAACAGCATCATGTAGATCATTATGCCCTTCCCATGTTGTCTCCCATTCGCCACAAATCAAACCATCATATCTAATAACCCAATGATCCTTCATGCTGTCACCCCTCTTACATAGCCCTCTAAGATAGCTTGCACTTCATCTAAGATATCGTTGAACCGATCCTGCGCCTCTTCTGTGTAGCGCTCATCACCGTTTTCATCCTCAACATAGATGTCATCAAGATATGCGTCATTCATCCATGCTTCTGCAAGCTCTGCAGATAACTCAAGAAATGTTTGATTAGATATGTTCATTTTCTTACCCTTCGTTAATTAGATTTTCTAACTTCACATAGACAACCTCTTCTTCACCTTCAAGAAACCCGTCTATCGCTTCCCGCACCCACTCTAAATGTAATGCATTTTCTTCATGTTCTACTCTAAACACTAACTTTGTTTCAACGTAGTACATTTTCTTCTCCAATGTATGACCAATATTGATCCCATGTTAAAACACCCTCTTTAGATGTTTCTACTTCCATTGGATAGGCACCAAACATATTCCAATGATCATTTACAAAGTCTATTATTTCTTCAACAGTTGTCATTATCTTCTCCTTAGCTCTTGGCTATACGTCATGGATTGGTCAGCGTAATAATTCTCACGGTTGGGGTTCCACCCACTCATTGCCTCTTTAGCTGCACGACAGTCACTGATTACATATTCTAAGGACT
>Ga0208898_1000165_pt1 | contig 55674 bp, 77 predicted proteins | sample VirMetDEL_Mar_4_FD_184513 | JGI IMG/M metagenome (GOLD analysis project Ga0208898, IMG submission 184513) | Aqueous microbial communities from the Delaware River and Bay under freshwater to marine salinity gradient to study organic matter... | ecosystem: Environmental > Aquatic > Marine >... | reverse complement strand
TATTTTTTGAAGTTGTTAGTCCAACGTCCTGACCAGATAAACTAAATGAACCTTGATCAGCTACAATATTTTTTGAAGTTGTTAGTCCAACGTCCTGACCAGATAAACTAAATGAACCTTGATCAGCAATAAAGTTTTTAGCAAAGGTTAAAGTTACATCTTGTCCAGACAGGCTAAAAGAACCTGCATCAAACTGACTTAAAAAAGAAGCAGTTAATACTAAATCTTGTCCAGATAGGCTAAAAGAACCTGCATCAAACTGACTTAAAACAGAAACATTTAATACTAAATCTTGACCAGATAGGCTAAAAGAACCTGCATCAAACTGACTTAAAAGAGAAACATTTAATACTAAATCTTGACCAGATAGGTTGAAAGAACCTTGGTCAGCTACAAGAGTTACTCCTACAGCCCCATCATCCGCTAGGGTTGTGGCAGCTAATGGGGAGAAGCCAAGCATCTGTTAGGTCCAGTATGTGTCCAGAGTATAATCAACCGGGATAGGGTCCATTGCCTCAAGCAAATCAGACTTGGCCCGGATAGCTGCAATCTGGTTCCAGAGAGCCTCACCAGCGTCCCATGCGGCTTGTTCTTCTGGCGTCCAATTTGCTTGACCCTTCTTGGCAAGTTGCGCTGCTTGAGCCGTCAAGTTTCGTTGCTTCCATTCAGGACAGATGGCAACAATGCGGCGACCAGCTTCGGTCTTGACCATCTCAGCAGTTGCCGGAATGTCTACCACTGCCCAACCAAGCGTCCAGACGCCATCAACAAGCGTTGGCAGGTCATTGCGTGTCGCACGTTGCCAAGTCTCAGTGGTTGGTCGATCCAGCACTGTCACCGGATAAACGTCATATTCCGCCAAGCGTTCATCAGGGATGTTCTTGGGGAAAGAGGTGTTCGGGTTATCACGACGCAGTTGCCCGATTGTGTAAATCTCAGGCTGGCCGTTTGTCAGTTTCAAGTGCATTGGTTTCTCCGGTTAGGTGAGCAGTAAATACATAGAGTTAATTGTTTCATTGCTAACGCCTGTTATGCTGACGTTTGGTGGTGTGTATGACCCAGAAGATATAGTGCTGTCGGACAAGGTCAGAACAATACCGCACCCATTGCCAGCACCTGAGCCTACAAAATCAACAGCGTCTGCGGTGTATCCAGTTTGCGATGCGGCGCTGGGTATATCGTCATCTATTGCAACGGCACACAAAACTCTACCGTCAGAAGAGAGCGTGCTGGAGTTAAATGATACAGTTGGACCCGCAGATACCACCTGAAGCTGCCCGTTTGAGGTCTGAGAGGTTATCGTCGATACATTTCTATAAACCGCAACAACCGCGCCGGACGATCCTGAAGCGCCCGTGACTACAACACTTGAGGGCCATGTTGCAGAATTATAGAAGCCGTATGACATCTGCGAATGGACGGCGACGGACTGGGCATTACTTTGATCGCAAGACCAAATTTCAGTAAAAGGAGATGGAGGGGTTGGGTATGTGTAACCAGAGTCAGAAGCAGCAAGGAGTATTACTAAATCTCCGTTTTGAACCCCAGCAGGGAAAGTTACAGTTGTGTCGCCAGCACTATCATCAAACCCAAGATAATCTATAAATTCAATTGCGCCGCCACCGCCAATGGTCCCACCAGCGCCTTGAACCTTATGCCACAACATCAGGAACCGTCCCCAACGAGTGCGCCGTAGAGCGTTGTGCTGACTTTCCAGATCGCAATGACCGTATAGCCAGAAGTCGCCAGCGTAGGTGCAGAGCCGCCATTGTTCACCCAAGTTACACTCATCCCGCTCCAGTCAATTGTGTACGCAGTACCGTCATCAACCATCAACGTGATCGCCTGACCAGCAGAGAACCCGTCAGTATAAGTGGTATTGCCAGTCAGCGTGTGAGTTTGGATGGAACCATTGTCAGGCTCCAAGGCAACGCTTGTACCGCTCAGGGCATAGACATCTTCTGTGATGGTTCCTGCCGTGATGACAGGGTTGGTGTCAGATAAAAAAGCCGTGCCAGCAGAGTAATACGAAAGACTGGACCAAGCCGTAGAACCGTCACCAAACTTCAGTTTGCCCGTATCAGTTTCATAGCCCATCTCACCTTGGGCCAAAATCGGGTTTTCGCTTGTCCAGTTTGCAGCCGTATCACGCCGAATTTGAATAATGTCAGCCACTTGCTGAACCTCCGTCTATAAATTGTACCGCAGTGTAAACAGACGAAGCCACGCCGCCATCCGCCGACTTGCCTAAATCCGCCGCAGTTGCCGCCACAAACACAACAGCAGACCCAGAAAGGTTAATCGCTGCGTCCGAGTTGCTGCTTTCCGTAACAGTACGGCTTAGAGTGGTTCCAGACGCCGTGTAGATGCCTGTTCCAATCTCCCAAGCCGTACCGTCCTCGATGACGTAACGCACGGTATCCCCGTCAGCCACGCCAGCATCAGCGAATGACTGATAGCCGCTCTCAGCAGAGCCAAGCGTGATTGGGCTTCCCGTGCCAGTAGTGGCAGTAGACATCTTAGCGCGGTTGACGAGTTTGACCATGAATAAAAAACCTTAAGTAATTTGAAGGACGCCATTAGCTTCAGAGAAATCAATAGTGAGAGAGTCACCATTATTCAAAGTCAGGCTGGAGCCATAGTCATAATAACCAATCAAAGGATCAGCAGGGGTAGTCACTGTATCATTGTAGATATAAATATATCTGAAAGGTCCCGTAGAACCACCAGTAGAAGTAAGTGTAAGATCAGCAAGCACCAACTTATATACGCCAGAAGTTTGGCTTGAGCTAGTAGTTGTAACATTACGAGAAGAAAGGTTAGTGTAAGTGGCTTCAGTCACATTAGCCAAAACACCATTACCATCCGCTGTAGGGTCACTTGTTTCAGCACCCGGAGCAGTGTTTGAAAGCGCAATAACGATTTGATCAGACTCAAGGTCCATATTGTGGACAGCATTAGCCACAAAATCGTTTACTTTAGTGAAGGTTGCCATTTAAAAATCCTTAGGGTAAGTGGGGACCACCCTGAGGCAGTCCCCTAAGTTAGTTACGCAAGAACGTCACGAACAACTTCATCAGCAGCACGGCTTGTACCAACACTGTCAACATCCATCAGATACGCAAAAACGCGAATCTTACCAGAAGTATCCGGTGTAGTACCAAGCAGAAGCACATCAATAGTGTCCGAGGTAGTTACGATGATGGGAGCAGCAGTGTTTGCCAAAGTGGCATAATCACCAGCCGAACCACCAGTGATGGTGAAACCGTCAACAAATGCGTCAACGTCACCACCTGTGATACCAAGGTCTGCAGTACAGGAAGTACCACCAGCCGGAGCAGCAGTGATTTCCATACCTGCAAACATTACTGCGGTGTTAGTACCAACAGTAATTGCTTGGATGATGTCGTTAGCTGCAAGAGCAGAACCCTTTGCCGTAGCTGCAGCCGCGAGGTCAATTTCAACCTCAACGAAATACGGCTTACGACCGGGGTTACCCTTACCACCAACGGCTTTTGCGAGAGAGCTTACGGTAGCCATGATTTAATCCTTTCTATCTCAGCTTAAGCGAGGTTATATTTTGCAGTGACAAGAGCCTCAGGACGCAGAATCTTACGGCCATAGAGGTGCATACCACGAACAATATCTGCGAAGCTGTCAGGATCACGGTACGTCTCTGTCTTGTTGATCTGTTCAGCCGTAGCAACAGCGGAATCATGACCACCAACAATCACACCATAGTTAGCGTTCTGGTTAGCAGTACCAGTGGTAGCTGCGCCAGTACCAACCGAAGGCAGGTTGTTAGAGACATAAACACGGAAGCCGTTCCAGTTGTTCAGCACGAGGCCGTTACGGAGAGCACCCGAATCACCGAAGTCTGCATTCAGGAAGCGCGAGTCTTCGTCCTGCAGGATTTCCATCATTACCGGATCAATAACAATCCAACGACCAGCTTTATCAACGTTCTGTTGATCCAGAAGACGACCCATACGGTTGATGAGCATCACCGGAGAAACATAGTCAGTCGGAAGAGCAGTAGCACCCGGAAGACGTGCAGCAACAGGGATCGAGTGATCACCAGCAGATGCAGTCGTGATGTTACCAAAATCACCCTTCTTAAGCTTCATGCTCGACAGAAGTTCGTCAGAACCTGCAGTGTCTACAGCTTTAGTGCCATTAACTTGGTCGTTAACAGTGTCAGCATTTGCATGAGTTGCGGATTGCTTGTAACCAGACAGATAGCCCAGAACTTCTTGGTCATGCTGGTCAGCCAAGCGGTAAGCCGCACGGTTGGTTGCAAGGTCCATGAAGTTAACGTGGCTGTGAGCTTCTTCAATGTCATCTGTTTTGAAAGCAAAATAGTTAGCTTTGTCGATAACCAGCGAGAAGTCTTCGTCATCAAGGTCTTGTGCTTGAATCTGAGTACCACGTGCGTAGGGGCTTACGGAAATTTCCGGCTCTTTGATGATACGAACTGTGTCACCTTGAGCAGCAATTTCACCAAAATAATCCGAGTTAGTGATGTCACCAACAACGGTCGATTTACGGAAGGCAAGTTGTACCTTCTTGGAATAGATTACGGAACTAAAATTTCCATTAGGAAGGTTGCCGTAACCGCTTGCGGTATTAAAAGCCATTTTATAATCCTCCTATGATATTTGGCTTTGTTAAAGCTAAACACCACGTCTAAGAGGCTGTACTTTCTAGGGTGCGTTTTAGGTCACTCCGGCCAGAGATTACTAAAACGGGCCTATACTTATTCAGGTTAGTCTTATTGTGCTGTAGGCTTTGGTTTTGTAGGTCAGGTTGTCCATAAAGGGGCTGACCTACATATTATCCTTAGACAATCTAAGTTATATTAAAAAAGTCTTAATTGTCAAGGTTTAATTTAAAATTAACGTGCTCCACCAGACATATCATACACAAAATTCCCTGAGGCTTGTGCAGCTTGAATGGCATCCCAGTTAGCTTCAAATTCTTTATCAGACATTTTAGCAATTTGAGACTCTTTAAAAATCTTTCCATTGTTATTTGTATTTACTTTTGGGGTAGAAGAAGTACGAATAGACTTTGCAGCATCTTTCGACTTAGCCTTTTTTGCGCTTGGTGTAAGTCCATTGTCTACCTTATAAAGATCAATAACACGAATTACAGAAGCTGGATCATCTGAATTTTCATAAAGTGCGTCTTGTACCCATTTAGGTTGTTCTTCTGCCCAGTTATGGAATTCATCAGAAGCTCTTAGCTCATCAAAATCCTCATGTGCTTTGCGAATTTGTGTTTCTGCTTTAGTACGTTGTGCTTCATACTGAACTTCATCAAACTCTCTCAGACGACTTTCTGTTTTTGAAAAAAGTTCTTTAGCTTTCTTTTCAGCAATTGTGTGTACAATACTGGCTACATCAGGATACTTTCTAGCCCAAGCTTCAATATCTTCATCAGATTTAGGCGGAACAATCTCAGAAGTTTTCTTTGCGTTTTCTAGTGCAGCAAATCGCTTTTCCCACTCTTTTTCTTTTTCAGCCATATGACGACGAAGATCACCATAACGCTTCTTAAAAGTTTTTTCTTCTGCGTTTAGTTCTTTGTCTTCAGACTCAGCTTCTTTTGGCTGTTCTTGCGCCTCTTCTTCTTGAATTTCTTCCTCCACTTCTTCAGAGGATTTATTAATCAAAGCTTCTAGTTCTTTTTCTTCTTTCTCAATACGAGCTTGATTTTTAGAGCGCCGGTAATTTGAATCTACATATACTTTATCTTGGGCCATAACTATTCTCCTTTGTTGGGGCCTGCTAGACTAACTAGCTGGGTAGCCATTGTACTACGTTACTTTGAACCTAGACCACGACGTTTATTTTCATTTTTACGGGTAACTTTACTTTTATAACTTGAGGGTTTTGCAACTAGACCGCCTTCATTCCAACCTTCACTGCCAAAACCTTCGTCTCCTGCCGTTCTCCCTCTTGAATCAGTTGCATTAGTTGCAGAAGACCTATCAGGACTTGTTGGCGGGCTAACTGTAATTGTTTTAGGTGCCGAACTTCCAACAGTTACAGATGCCCTACCAGAAGTTGCACGAGTTACTCCTGTAGAATCAGTAGAGATGGTTACGTCTTTACTTCCAGAAAGTTCTGAGGCCCTACTGGCTGCTCTTATTTCTTCACTATCACTCTCATCACGAGTGTAACTAGGGTCGTAACTAATGTTAACTTTATTTTGTGTACTTGAGCCACTTGATCTACCTGTGCTACTTGATCTACCTGTACTACTTGGTACGCTTGGCTTACTAGCATTACTAAGCTCAACCAAATCATCCAGCAGATTCTTTCCTGAAGCTAGACCCAAATTATTAACAATTCTTGAGGCATTGCTTAAACCTTTTTCAGCTTCTGCAATCCCAGCTTTTAGTCTATCAATTTGCTCCTGAGCTACCCCTTGTATTTCTGCTAATCCAAGTGCTGCTCTGGCTTCAGCCAAAGGACGAAGTTCCGAGTAAACTCCCGAACCTCCACCAAGAACCAAACCCGGAAGTCCCCCAAAAGTAGCACCAAGTCTTGCTGCATTTTTCTCTGCAAAGGTTCCTATTTTAGACTTTTCTAACTCACCAAGACCGAAAGAAATAGGATCTTTTACAATATCTTCGTAATTTTCTCTAGCCCACCTGCTTGGACCGGACTTAGTTTGTCCTTCTTGTTCTGCTCTACGTTGTTCACTTTCAGAGTCATCCATCCATACTGGTGTTTCTGTGCCTTCTGTTTTAGTCTCTACTTTTTTGTTGTTTGCTTGTTCTACTGTTTCTGGCGTTTTAGGCACAAAACCAGAGGGTATAGCTCCAACAGGTTGACCGTTAACAAAACTGATAAAACGAGTTTCACCGGTTTGGATATTGATATATTCTCTAAACTCTCGAACATCCCCCAGACTTTGGGTGTTACCTAGTGTCCACTGAGCAGGGTTAAAAGTGGAAGTTTGTTGATTTTGAGGTTGGGTTGTTTGTTGATTTTGAGGTTGGGTTGTTTGTTGATTGGCTAGTGCAAAACCACCTTCACGCATACCAACAGGCATTTGAGGATTTGGGTTTGTGTATTGAACTTGTTGTTGTTCATACGGATTGTAGACAGGTTCAACCATACCACCCATAGCCATTCCTGTAGGGGCTTGACCAAGAGCTTCAGCAAGCATTTGCATTTCTTCAGGGGTCAGCTCGTCATCTTCCACGGGAACACCTTGAGAATTTACAGGTTCCCCGCCAATACGACCTTCAGCTTCCATACGAGAAAACCCTTCTTTAGCTTTTGAACGAAGGTCTTCAAAGAAACGAACTCCGTAATAACGAACTACATCAGCAGGTACGACATATTCACCCTCTGAGAGTTTAGCATCTACATTGTCGCGCACTTCTTGCTGCATACTGCCCGGAGGTACTACATTGCCTGTAACTGGCTCTACACGAGCACCATCGTCCGTAAGGCCACCTTCTTGATATAGTCTGTTCATTTGTTTCTCCACTGCTCCACCTTGTGAAAACTTTCTTTCTGTTTTGTATTTTTTACCCCGCCATTCAAATACGTCTTGATCTGTACTATCTGTGTAGTATTTAAAGGCATCACCAAAAGACATGCTATCTGTGTCTACAGAATTAGATTCCGCAGAAGGTGCTTCAACAGTTTTTGTTTGTCTTGCTTGAGGTCTTACCGAAGTTTTTGGTGCTAGCTCTCTTTCAGGCAAAGTGTCAAGATACTGAGATACTTCTCCAAAAAGTTCTGCAGTTTCATCCCTAGGTCTTACTTGAGGTCTTACAGAAGTTTCTGGTGCTAGTTTTCTTTCAGGAAGTTCGTCTAGGTATTCTGACACTTCACCAAAAAGTTCTGCTGTTTCATCCCTAGGTCGTTCTTGAGGACGAATAGACTTTTCAGGTGCTAGTTTTCTTTTTGGTGCTTTTTCCAAATAAGTTAATAGAGAATTTTCTGTAGGTGCTTCACGACTAAGGTCTAATGTAATTCTATCTTTAACACGAGCACGTGGTCTTTTTGACTTTTTAACAGCAAGACCTGTTGGTTCTGTTACCGCGCCTAGATCAATTTCAACTTTTTTACCTTCGTCTTTTGAATCATCTTTATAATCCCTAGAACCGAGCAAAAAACCAAAGTTTCTTAACTTTTGGTACTCACTTGGGCCATATTTAAAAGTAATTTCTGCTGCATCAGCAAAAGAAAGCCCGAGCTTTTCAAACTCTTCCGGTGTATAAGTAGGATATTGAAGATTACCAGAACTATCCCTGTAGGGTTCAGCGCTATAGTCGGCCCAATTATTAAAGTTGTACCTATCTTTTATCGTAGCAATCCCATCTTTATCAACAACAACTAAAATTTCCCCAAGAGTCATTTTAGCTTGATCTGCTGGAGTTAGATTAGCAACTTTTTCAATAAGATTTTCGTGTACTTTTTCTCCACCATATGTAGTAAATAAAGGAGAAAGAGTTGTGTTATATCTATCATAGTCCGTGTAAGTAAACCTATGAAAATCTCCGGGTTTTAATCCTTGATCGACAACCATTTGCCTAAGAACATCTAGAGTTTCTTTTGAAAACGTGTCTTCCGTAATAACCCTGCCCATTGTAGGGACAAAAATATCTTGCAAAAATTCTTTTGCAGGTACAGTTGTAGCTGCCTTGTAAAAAGTTTTTATTTGGTCTATCGCATTAAGCTTATCGCGATTTCTAGTCCGTGAATTTCTGCGAGATTTACTATTAGTCACTGTTCCGCCCTCTGCAAATCTAAGGTCTGGGTCTGTTATTTTATCCGGGTCAAATTTAGCTCTAACATCTCTAAGTACTGCTGGATCAGTTTTAGGCCTATTTACCAGCATAACAAAACTTGTTGATCCCGGGTCTTCAATATCATTGATATAAGGAATATGCGTATAACCTTTTTTTGAGAGTTCCCTACTAAAATCTCTTGCGGCTATATGAGAACTGTTATCAGGTAAACTTGTTACAGTACCTTTAAACATGTTATCGTGATGCCTATTAATGAGATAATTTAAACCTTTTTCAGTAAAATTGCCGTCTGAGTCAAATAATCCTATGCCTTTTGGTACTTCAAAATTAAAGTCTTTTTCTACTGCTTCTGGAGTCAGTGGTTTAGTTGTCCTTGCCCTAAGTTCCATAGTAAAACCTGTAGGGTTTTTTTGTTTATCTGATGGTACAAGATTACGTTCCGCTGCTGCACGAGCAGTACCAACGTGCACACCTAACAAATCTTGTGCAGCCCTAAAACTAAACGGACCTAAGTCACTATCCATATCAAACACAGTAAATTCTTCTGGTGCATTTGATGTGTGGTATACGGTATCCTTAAAACCTAAGGCTTCTGCTCTTTTATCTGAGGGTCTTTCTTTTCCACCAAATACTCTTTTACCAATTTTTTGTTTATAGGGTAGAGGCTTTTCTGTCATTTCATCTAGTAGCGGGCTTATTTTTATTCCGTAGATGTCTTGACTAATGTTATCTAAATCATTCAAAAGTTGAAAGCTTGCGTACTTATCGAGTCCATTTTCTTCTACTTTTTTAAAGAAATTTTCTGTAAATTTATCATAATCTTTAGACTCCCAGTGCGGAAGATTATTAGATGCCTGTATAAAAAAGTCTTCTCCAAGCACTTCAAGTGCTTTTAGTTTTGCTTGCGCTGTTTTTCCAGTAGTTGACTCAGGTCCATATTTTTGTATAGAGTCGTTAAATTCAGACTTAAAACTGTCAACTGCATCTTCTAGTGTGTCAAATTTAATGTAAGAAGGTACATCTTCAAAAGCAAAATCTGCTACAAAAGAGGTTTGCTCATATAAATCAGAATCCGGATTTTTTTCAGGTCCCATCATCAAGTCTGCCTCTTTTTTAAGAGACTCTTTTGAAGGAGAATAAAACTCAAAGAATTCGTCTGCAGTTAGTGGGTCAGTAGAAGTTCCTTTTGTTTTTGGCAGACGAGGTACGGCAGTAGCTCCAGCAACACTAAACGCATCACCGTAGGTACCCATACCTCTTACAGCATCACTAACACTTTCATATGCACCAGTTACAGTATCAACACCAAATTGTTTCATTTCCTCTGCAGAAGGAAGGCTTGGGTCTTTAATATACTCTTTAACAGCAGGTACTACGTCTTCTTCAATTTTTGTTCTTGTGGTACGTTGATCTGCTGCAGGTTTAATGGTGTAGACTTGACCAAGAACAGTTTTAAAAACAAAATTACCTGCTTCATCTATACCAATAAATCTGTCTTTAGGTCCAGAACTTTGAGGTCTGTTAAAAAAAGGTACGGATTCAATACCAAGATTAGCCATTGTTTACTTTATCCCTTAGTCTTTTCAAGCTATTAAGTTGTTTCAATTCACCTTGACACCGATACAAATCTTTTGGTTCCTCAGCAGTAGACATTTGTTTTTGAACTACTCTAATTCGATCATCTATCTCTGAAAGAAAAGAAACCCACAGTTCAGAGTTATTAACTAGTTGCTTCAAACTCACTCCATAGCTCCTTCACCAGTATTGCCTGAGAAGCCCGGAGCGCCCGGAGGAGGTGCCGACCCTGTTCCTATGGTACCCCCACCACTACCTTGAGTGTCTTGCGCTTGTGCGCCTGCTGGAGGGGCTGCTGGGGCCTGTCCGGGGGCACCTTGAGGTTGAGGTGCTGGTGGATTCATCTCTTGGAACTTCTTAAGTACTTCTGCCTGAAGGGCTGCTTCTTGCATACTATTAGCAACTTTATCAGGATCAAGGTCCATAGAAGATGCAATCTCACGGACAATGTAGTCAAGACGTGCGAAGGGAGCAAGGGCAGGATTCTGAACAACACCAAGGAACTGCATAAGACGCTGGCTACGTACTTCATTAGCCATAAGACTTTGAGTGCCTTCTGCTTTAACTTCTAGATCACCCTTAATTTCCGGATCGAAATCAAACTGCATGTTGAAAGCAAATAGTGCTCGACCTAGAGGCGCAAGAAGATAATCGTCTACGTTTTTAACTACATTACGGATAGAGCCGTTAGCAGCAGACATCAACATAGAGATACCTGAAGCTGTGCGTCCTACTCCGCTTACACCAGTTTGACCATGAGCAAAAGAGGGGAATCCTGTAGACTCATCCGCAAGCACTCGGGCCTTATCAAACATCTGCATATTTTCATTGGAGACGTTGGGGAACTTAGTGCCAAAGATAGCTTGTCCCGGAGCACCTGCTTCTCTTCGGAAAACTTTACCCGGATAAATTTCTAGGTCTTGTCCCGGCTCAAGATTGTTTGCATCAACTTCAAATACAAGGTTACCACTAAGAGCAGCGTTATCTACTGCCATACGCATAAACCCATTCATAAGTGTTTGGGTGTCATCCATATTTTCAGCAACACCAACACCAAACATGCTGTAAGGGTTCATTTCATAAGGGACTGCGTAGTAGGGGATAATCGCAGGAGTAAATGGATTCATAACAAGTCTAAGTACACGACCATTACAAACCCAAATATTGACACTAAGAGAGTCTTTTCTGCGAAGTTCTCTTGGGATAGCTACATCATGATCTTCAAGAATAGTACGGTCTACATTACCCCAAAACTCAAGGACCTCGTAACGTTCTGTACGAACCTCCTCTGCATCATCTTCCATTTCTTGTTCCCACCACTCTTTAGTGTAGGACTCACCCATTGTAATGGCAACATCAATTTCGTTTTCACGGAAATAAGGACGCTTTTTAAGGTTACGAAGCTGATTACGTGACATTTTATGTCTTTCAACTACGTACTCGGCTTCTTCCATATTATGCGCATCTGGATCAGGATAAAAATTCCAAATAGAAACATTAGAAGTAGATGGGATAGTTTTTATTGTGGGATTGTAGTTACCATCTTCATCCCAATTGGGGTATTCTTTATCAATTGCAAACGGCCCCTTCATGATACCAGTACCAAACAAAGCACACTCAAATGCAGCAGCACGCAAATGCTTGTTCGCTTGAGATTCGTCTAGTTGGTCATGAATCTTTTTCTCCATCTTTTTTGCAGCAATAAGTGCAGGGGAGAAAGTAATTTGGCTTTGAAGTGTTCCGGGTCCTTCGCGTACATCAACGTCTTTAAGCTTTTCAGTAAGGGGACCAAGACGTTCACGAAGATCACGAAGAGTTTCTCCGGGTCGAAGTTTAGTGTCTGGACCACCTAAAACTTTTTCTTCAGCTTCAAGAAACTGATCGTTTGATTCTACATAAACAGACTCAGCTACGCCATCAGGAAGTACTGTTGGATTGATGGTAATGGGAAACTTATTATTACCAAGAAGAACTTCTGCAATCTGTCCATAGGCAGCAAGAACTTTAGTCTTTGTTACTTTAACAAAAACACGAGATTTTTCTGTGGAAGTAAATTGAACATCAGGGCCATAAATACCACGATAGTTGCGGTAAGCTTGAAGCCAACGGCGCTCTTCAGTTTCTCTTGCAGTTTCTGCTTTTGAAAAACGCTCCTGAACATAGCTAACAATACGTCCTGCAGGTTTATCTGTAGGCATTTCTCCGGAAGTGTCTTCAATAGAAGCCATATCTTCAGAGTCAAATGTAAGTTCTTCGTTCATGAGGTTCCTCAGTATCCAAATTTGTTATCTGCGGGTTGGTATTGTTTTTTACCCGCCCAGTTATCGTAATCAAAAAGCCCTGTTTTAGGTCTGGACATTAGACCGTAGCGAAGGGCATCGTAGAGGTGATCTTCAGATTTAGTGTCTACATCCTCTGGATTATTTTTATCAAGAGGAAGTGAAGGAAGTTGTTCAATCAAAGCCTTGCAAGTATTAAAAATAACCATACGAGGTTCTTCAGTAAAGTCATCTAGCTGAAGCCTTCTATGTATTTCATTCTTACCTGCTACACGTGAACCAGCAGAACGATCAGAGGGCCTCCAACGACAACCTTTACGAATCATTGTTTCTGCTAGGCTAGGCCCTGTATCACCACGTCTGTGCCAAAGAGAAGAGTCAAGAACACCATATCGTACTTTTTCTTCTGACTCTGCTTCAAGCACCATGTCTGCTAGGTCTGTAGCAAGAACTTTAGAAACATATAGTTCCCTGTAAACAATAAGCTGCTCATCGGGGGCTACAGCAAACCAAAGAACACCAGAGTAAGAACCATATCCGTAATCACATGCTCTAAAACGAGGCCAGCTTGAGGGAATATCAAAAGGTTCAATTACATGAACTTTACGGTTAAACTCTGGGAATGCTGCACCTTCGTTAATATCCCAATCACCCTCAAGAAGTTGTCTGCGTTGATGTTCAGGCAATGAAAGAAGGTTAGCTTCATACATTCCATCATCAGCAAGATAAGGGTTATCAAACAAAGTAGCGGGAATAAATCTACGCTTAAAAAGAGGTTCACCTTCTCGTGAATGCCCTTTAGGCCACGTAATTGTTTCTCCAAACTCGTCAGTTGCCCAGAAAGCTTTACCTGCAGGAGAAGGGTCAATAAACATTTTCTTAACCCACTGATGCCCTGAACCTCCGGGGTTAGTTGTTGCCCTCATGTACAAAGGCAAATTTCTATCTGCACTACGTAGACGAGAACGCATGTAGTTCCAAGCGTAAGGACTTGCCCACTGAGTAAGTTCGTCAAAACCAATCCAGTTATACGCCTGACCTTGGTATCGAGTTACGTCATCATCTCTATCAAGATAAGACATCCAGAGAGTAGCGCCAGAAGGAAATACCCAAGTTTTGTCTCGTTCTAGAAACTTAGCTCCGGGTACTGCTTCTGGGTATAACATCTTAGATACCCCAATAAGCTCCCTTAGTTCTTCTGTTGTCCTACGCAACAACAACTTACGAGACCCTGCAGAGTTAACGTAACGAATAGGGTCTGCAACCATTGCATAAGATTTACCTCCTCCAGCAGAGCCACCATAAAGAACTTCTTGCTCACTTGCGGCTAGAAAATTAGTTTGTGGTCCGGGGTTAGGTTGAAAGATGATCTTTCGTTCTTTAGCAACTTCTTGAAGTTTTTCTTGTGCTTCTTCTACGATTAGATCAGGCGTCTTGGCTTTCGCGGGAAGTTTTTCTTCTTTTTCCGAGATAGCTTTTTTCGATTTTTTCGGCCTTGTGGATCGCTTTCTTAAGCTGCTCAATGAGCTGGCGTTGATTGAGGCCTTCTCTATGTTTTCGTTGCTCAATTTCAATCCTATTTTTTAAACCCATGTGTGAGATACTTCTTGAGGCATTTTCAGACAACCAAGCAGCAACGTCTCTAAGGCTATATTGCTTCAAATGCACTTTTGCTTGTTCAAGAAGTTCTAAGTCTTCTACAATAGGCAGAAGAATATCAGGATCGTTAGGGTCTTCTTCATAACCAAAAGGAATAATTCTACTTACACGAACAAGAGGAAAGTATTCATATTCCTCATTATAACACAGAGGTGCAGGTATCTTCAAGCTTTTTTTACTCATTTTCTTCCTTAGAAGGCAAAATAAATAAAGGGGACTCTGACTTAACCTCAACTCTATCTGCGCCTTTTAGTCCAGAACGGTCAAGAAAGTCTTTAGCTGCAGCAAGTTTTTCCTTATTACCAAGATCAGTAGGACGTTCCATAACATCTGCAATAGAAAACATTGCTTTTGCGCCATAAGTAGCAATGTGCTTACGTGTAAGTTCTGTAACTTCTTCTGCAAGAGGCCCAATAATAACACTCATGGGTGTTGTTGGAGAATAACCTGCAATTTTTTTGGCTTGATACAGGTCACCTCTTGCCTCGTTAAAGAGTGCATCAAGAAATGCTTGTTGTTTTTCTGTTTTAGCCATTTTACTTCCTATACCTTGCGGTTTTCTTTGCAATTGTTTTTGGTTGTTTAGAGAATTGTTTGCCTGCCCTAGTGTCTTTACGTTTCTTTGCGGAGGTTTTAGCATACTCTTTTTTAGACAAAGATTCTCTAGCTTTTTTGGGAAGATAACGTTCACCAGTAGCATCTTTACCCTGAGTACTAGGTTTTCCGGATTTAGTTCCCCAGTCTTCTTTTGTCCACTTGCTTAAAGATTTTTGAGCTTTAGTCTTTGTACCAGAGTAACTTCCTCCAGCATCTTTATATGCTTTTGTAGCTAACTGAGCTTTTCTAGCTGACCATTGTCCTGCTTTACCACCCTTAGAGCCAGCTTTAATGCGAGACACAGTACGTTTCCACAGGGCTTCATTAGTGCGTCCCATTATGCACCACCTACAGGAATAAATATTTCTTCAACAGTGCAAAGAGCGTCTACAACTGGTGTAGAACCTGTAGGAGTTACTTCAAGTTTGTCCCCCGGCTCAAGCACAATATACCCATCAGAAAGCTGAATAAACTCTCCAGCGCTTAGATTTTTTCCACTGATAATATAATAGTGAGTTGTATCTGCTGCTCTATACCATTCAAAAGTGATAGACACAGTTCCATTAGCATTAGTAATAAAAACAAGAGGAACTTTTGCACGACAGTTTGCAGGGCACTCATAAAGAGTTTCCCTTTGTGCATCTGTTGTGCAACTAATAATTACAGATTTTTCTCTGTAGTTTTTCACTTGTAACCTCGGGGAGAAGCAGACTTGTAGAACATACCAGACTTTTTGTAGTCTTTGTTGCCAGATTTAACCATACCGCCTTTAGACATTCCTGTTCTTCTGCCACCTGAACGGCTGTCTAGTTCTTCTTGTGTATAATTACTGGATGGTCTTTTTTGTTTTCTTCCACGAGAACCAGTAGACACGGAAGGAGCGGAGGTTTCTAGTTCTGCACCTTTCAAACGCATTGCTCGCATAAACTCTTGATTAGTAAGTGGCAAGTTTTTTACTACTCGTTGTGCTCTTGTTAGTTTTTTCCACTCATCAAAAGAGACACCATTAATAGTTTTATCTGCTTTAGATACTTCATAAAACTTCATTCTGTTTGCTGCGTTTGCAAGAGACCCATAACCAGCACTAATATTTGAATCTGGGCTGGACTTGTTTATAGGTGCGCCACCGGAAGATGTTTGGTTGCCAGACAAAGTAGGCGCTTCTGTCATTGCAGAAGGCGCTTCACTTTTAGATTTAGGTTTTCTGCCGCCACGACGAGGGCCACCATCATTAGTAAACTCAGATGGTGTGTAACGGGTACGACCGCCAGAAGAGCTACGAATTTGACCTTCAGTACGTCTTGCCTGAGGTCTTGTGGGGGTTGACTCAGGTGCAGAACTTGAAGCCTTAGGTTTAGCTTTAGGTTTGTCTTTAGACTTCATAGCTTCTTTTTCAGCTTTGGTAAAGAATTTACGAGTTTTAACGGCTCCACCTCTGCCATCTTTAATAATGTCGCCGTCTTTGTCTCTCATGGGGACCCATTTAAAGTCTACCCCTTCTTTATAACGATCCTTCATTATTTGCACCCCTTAATGCCAGTATCAAGTTTACCTGTGGATTTAACTAGGCCACCGTTGCCATAACCTTTGCAATCTTTAACCATTCCACCTTTAGCCATACCGGGTACACGACCTTGGTTCTCCATAGCATAGAAAACTTGTTTGCCTTTTTTGTCTCCGTATTGGTTTTTCATGTTATTCATCATTTTCTTTCCTGCTTTGCTCATTGGCATTTTTATTCACCACTTAACCTTATCGGCCCAATACGCAGCAGACATTTTACCTTTAGATATATTTTTTGAATGTCTGGCCTTAAAGGAGGCACGTTTCTTTTTCATGCGCTCAGACTCACCTGCTTTAGGTTTACCTGCTGTAGATGCGCCTTGTTCACCAAATCGAATTGTTTTAACTTTGTCACCTTCTTTAGCAACAACAACATGAGACTTTTTGGGGTGGTTGGGTGTACGCTTAGGTTTATTATAACCTGAAACACCTGCTCTTGCAAGTCTAGGATCTTTTTTAATCATCACCCTCTTCCCACTTCTCAGAAACACAGTCCCAAGCTTGGCAAGATTGATCCCCACTACACACAAAGTTAAACTTCATACAAGCGCCTTGAGTGGCGTCTGCTTTAACTGCTTTGAGAGTGGACTTACGGTTGTCGAAGTATTCACAATTAGTGCACTTCTTAAGTTCCGCCCATTCAGTATCAATACCCCAAGCCTTAGCAAGCTCTGCAGGACTATCTCCGTACATCCAGTATTTTTCAGCACGTTTTTTGTTTTTGGGGTCTACTTTGGGGGCTTCCCCAACCATAAGTCCAATCTTCATTACTTTCTTCCTGCTTTCTTGTTTCTTGAGAACGATCTGTTAGCCTTCTTGGACTGTACTGCCAAATTTTTCATAGAATTATTCTTTGGGTTGTTGTCCTTGTGTGCTACGTCTTTACCTTTAACACTGACACCTGCAGATTGTAGCTTTCGTCTTGCAGCTTTTCTTTTGGCATTATCACCATTAGAACCTGCAGCTACTTCTTTACGCCTCTTAGCTGTGGCGTATTCCTGCTTATAATCTCTGACGTAGTTTTTACTTGAAGGCATTGTTACGTACGATTCATGTTCCGGGGACCTGTGGTACGGTTAGCTCTGCGTGTAGCATTGCTTGCCCTACGTGCAGCAGTACGTGCTACATTTTTCTTGGGTTGGGTTTGTTTAGTAAGTGCCGGGTTTGCGTAGGAAACTTTTTTTACTCCTGTAGGATTGCTTGTGGGCTTACGCAAACCAGTAGGTTGTTTCGGTTTGGTTGCGCCCGGAGCGGGACGACCAATGGTAGTAGGTGCAGGTTTACCAGTTGGTTTGGTTGCGCCCGGAGCGGGACGATAGTCTGCTGGCAGACGACTAGGATCAAGAATAAAAGTTGAAGGTTTACTAGTTGGTTTGGTTACGCCGCTTCGGCGTGACATGCTGCTTTTCATTCCTTTACTCTTTGAAAGGGCTTTCATTCTTTTGGCAGTTCTGGAATTGGGATCGATTCTCATGGTTTTTATTTCCTCCTAAAGATGTTTATAAAACCTAATATCATGTCTCTTGGTGTGGGTAGTAGCCAACCTAGGATAGCCAAGAGTATTATCCAAGGAGGTAACTCATTCACAACTATAGTCTCTACTCTATCAGCTTGTACCTTGTTGGTATCTTGAGACTGTCTAATATCTCTAGCTTGTGGCCGGACTATCTTCTGGTCTCCCATGACGGTCGACGTGCCAATGGTCTGTTGGTTGTTTTTCCCAATCTGGGTATTCGCTGCTACGTTGGGACCTCCCCCCGTAAGTAGACTGAGTGCTTGGGTTCCGCTGCATCCCGTTAGACTTACCCCACCAATCAATACCAAAAGCAAGAGCAGAGTACGTGAAGACAGGCCAAACAAGAACTTCGACAAGGTTTATATCCTTTGTTTCAACCAGATAAGCAAACCAAATAAGAAGTGCTACAGCTAGTTCTCTTTTGTAAGTTTTCTTACTGATGAGGGTTCTTTTGGTTTCTCTCAATAGCATCTCTAATGGCTTTCAAGTTTTCATCAATTCTAGCCAACAGAACAGCCTGACTTTGGATAGTAGCCTCAATTGTTTCAATGCGTACTTCATGACGAAGTAGTTGATTAGCATTGTTATCTACATCATTGCGAAGAGTTGCAACAAACCAAATAAGAGCTATAGTTTGAGCTACAATTGCTAGGATGAAAGAGATAGGTACACTCTTGGAGAGATGCCATTCGTCAGTCATTAGTAGAACCTCGAAGACAACTCAAAATGAGGAAGATCATAAAAAGTGCCCTTGTAGCTCTGTACCAATCCTTCAGCACTACCTTGCCATTCGCGTAGGTCATGTGCCCGCCAGTTACCACCCCAACGAAGAGGCACATCAACATTCTTGCAGGCTTGAATAAAAGCATTACCTAACGGATAGAAATCATCAAAGTCCCAAGAAACAGGGTATGGCGCAATATCAATTGCATGTCCTGTCAGGTGTCTTGACTTAAGTGTTTGGGACTTACCTTTCTTAAAAAGGAGTCTTTGTTCTTGAATAGTTCTAAGACCATCAATAACCATAAAATCTTTAGAAGTAATACGAAGAGCCTCGTTAGCTACCGCTACAAGGTCTGGATTAACACCCTTAAGATTTCTTAAACTTCTTTTTGAAAAATTAAAATTCATTCAAAAATATCTTTCTTGTCTAACATACCCTCAAGGTACATAGCTTGCTCTACGTGACCTAAGCTATACCTAACGCCAGTGTCAGCTTCTATGGCTGCTCTCACGTAAAATACATCTGACCTTGGGATATGTACTCTACGTAGCTTGCCTTCATCTTGTTCAGCAAGAGCCTTATAAAACTCTTCAATCACATTATCTGATTCATAATATTTAACCACAACCTAGTTATATCCTTTTCTAGTAGTAAGTCAAGCTACAAATGTAGTTCATGGGGGTTTTTTTAGTTTTATCTTAAGATGACACCCATGTGGGTTTATTTGATGGATGAAAGATATTGATATGAAGAAGAAATTATTATCTAGTACTTTAAATCTAAAATCTTTATCCTATATAAGAATACTAATGTATATACATTAGGTATACTTAAGTATTATTTTAGTTATATAATAGTTATATAATAGTTATACTTAAGGATACTTAAGTAATACCACTAGATATATACCGCAGGTTAGTACTAATGTACTAATGTTATATACCGCGAGTTAGTACCTGCGTAAGTACTAGTGTATATACTTATGTTATAATAATTATACCCGCCTCGCGTTAAAAGTCAAGACTTTATTTTAACTTTTCTGAAAATAATTTAAACACAATAGCTTTACCTAGACCTATACCTAAACCTTCTTACTTACAACCACCCTCCACTAGAACTAGAATGCCCCGTAGAGGCTCTCAGAGGCACCCTACAGCGCCAAGTCGACCTTCTCCTAGGGTACCCTACCTGACACCACTAAAATGAACTCCTGAACGAAGCCCTAAAAACCACTAGATACCCTATAAAAATACCTTTTTACGCAGGAACCCCCAATTTGGCCCATAAACTTTGGTTTATTTGGGGTATTATAATACCTATAACTTTGGTTTAGACAGTAGAAAGTACTTTACAAACTCTAAAATTCCCCCCGCTGTCATTGGTGGTATATACGTACCAGGTACCCCCCCGTGGCCCATGCCCGTATGGCTCTAAGGCACATTCGGTATACCGTTGCATACCGTAGAAATCGTTACAGTATACCGTTGTATACCGTTATGTGATCACATTTACAGAATTGAAATGAACGGGTGTTCAATTAATGGGGCATATACCAAAAACAATGACCAAACGTTATAACATAACCATTCAACCAGAACACGAATCACGCAAGTATGACACACTTGTAACAATTCTCACGAATGAGAACAAACAGCGAATATCGCCAGAGACCCCCCAAAAATGCCCCCAGAATCGCATTAGTGTTTTTCAGGCACCTAGGGTCATAAAAACCAGACTTGCGAATCTGATACCTAAACTATTGATTTTATTCACTATTTCAAAACAGCTTAAAATTTAATCGTTCAATCGTTAAACTACCCCATTGACTCTGATTCGATCCCATGCCTCGCGCACGTACACACACGCGTCACACACACGCGCGGGATTCTATATCAGATCAAAGATAGATTTATTCAATTATTTCAAAGACTTAGATAGTTTTGTAACAATTATCACGAAGAAAATCGTTTATTTTCAATTACTTACAAAAAAGTAAAAATAGCTATTTACGAAGAAAACACCAAATGCCATAACTGATTCATCGAAACGGACACGGGTTCGGATCGATAGGGTCAGAATATCAGACCCGCGCATAGTGCCCTAATATCTTGTGGCACAAAGGTTGCTCAACCTGAGGTGAGATTGTGCGAGGGTACAAGTCTCGGGAAGAAACCGTTCGAGTGCATCTGTAAGCCGCTCGACGTACCTTGAAGGGCATGGGATAGTAAAAAGGGCCGAGCCGATTGCCGGTGCTATCCAACCGCTTATCATGGGCGGGCTTATGTGTGGGTGACGCGCGTATTCCTTGACGGGTCACGCAAGTCTTATGCCAACACGTACACGCCACCCATGACGTATGCGGGAAAGGTCTGTCTTATGTGGTCCGGTGTGACGAGCCGGAACGCATAGGGTAGGCCCATATGAGTACACATGGAGTGTATTCATAGGGTCTATCAGGAGACATGACATGACAAAAGTATCTTTCGCAAAACTGCACGAAGTCAACAACGAGGCCGCAATCACAAAGGCAATCGACAGCCTTCATGCGCGTGGTGACAGCCTTCAGCTTGACATTCACAAGACATTGGTTGCGATCTGCACTCGGTGGGCGTCCTCAGGTGACGTGCGTCCGGTTGCCAAGCATATCAACCATCTGTTGTCCAAGGATAAGCTGGGTGGTGTGCGCAAGAATGCCATCAAGGCATGGGTACAAACTTTCATGGGCATGATGCTTGTTGAAGATGGCGATAACAAGGGTGCTATGTATGTACCCAAGGATATTCGTGATGGCAAGCATCTTAACGTGAAAGATTTGACCAACAACCGGTGGTGGGAGTTTAAGCCTGAGGCTGACTATACGCCCATTGCTGACCCTCGCACCTTGCTTGAGAACCTTATCAAGAAGATGGAGAAGGATCGTGCCAAGGTTGGTGACAAGTCGGCTGTGCCTGAGGCGATGATTGCTGACCTCAAGGCCATGGTCAAGGCAACCGTGTGAGTGACGTAGGCAAATACCTAGGGCGGCGTGTGTTGCCCTAGTGATGTGTCTATGCAGGAGAAATGTGTGATGAAATATTCTATCTATGTGAAGGGCACGTGTGTCATGTCATGTCGTGACTTGGAACGTGCAAAGCAAGAATGTGTCTTTCATGGGCGTGACGCCTTCATACTTCCACACGGAAAGGATTAATAACATGGGTAATCAATCTATCTTCATCTCTGAGGCGGGTGCATACCGTGCATTGGCTGGCGTCATCTTGTCTCGTGGGCATGACATGGGCAAAGCTATGAGGCATGGCAAGGTGTTCAAGGTGGTGCGCCGTGGTTGTGTCATGGGGTATGGCGTGACGTATGAAGGTGAAATTTTGAGAGAGGGAGTGTAAGTTATGATGGAAGCATGGGAAGAAATGGAAATCAACCTGTATGCTATGCTCTTAGGGTGTGGTGCATACTCTGAGGACAGTCATGATGTGATGGATCAAGAGTGTGAGGAATACGTGGAATATATCAACATGGACACCGTGACAGGTGCAATGCGTGAGCAGGGGGATTGGTGATGGAATTTTCTGGGGAATTGGTGGACAATTATGATCACTCCGATGAAGGGTTGGTCAAAATGTTTGAGGGTAAGGTGCCTGTTGACATTGAGGTGGATCACTCAGAGATAAAATTCAAGTTTAGTGACGGGTCGTTTGCACATATGTTCCATAGTCAGGAGTGTTGTGAATGTGTAACACTTGAAGATATTAACGGGGATTTCAATGACCTGTTGAACAAACCAATACTTGTTGCTGAAGTCAGAACAAATAGGGGTACATTGGAGGATTATGACTCTTGCACTTGGACTTTCTACACTTTCAGGGGTATTGGTGGGTCTGTAGATTTACGCTGGTATGGTACCAGTAACGGGTATTACTCAGAGAGTGTTGACCTTGAATGGTACATTCCAGAAACTGCAATGCGTGAGGAATGGACATGAAAGTATATCTTTTCATTATGAGCCTGTGGAACCCTGCGTCTGGCCTGTACGATGATTACTTGCTGGACTATGACTTGAGTGCGCAGGACTGTATCGAAATGCTGAATGATTTTGCAGTAACGCGAAATCCCAATGTGTCCTTCACTTGCGTGGCTCAGTCTGGTTAGTGACGACACAAAGTATCTCTTGGGTACGATGGGCGTGGTGTTCATCCTACTCGTGGCAAATATCAACTGAAAGGAGAACTAACATGATTACTATCAAACTCGGTGACGTGCGTGTGTGCCCCAAGCCTGACAATATGCAGAAGCACAGCACAATTACCACACTCATAGCAGAAAATCCCTATCGTCGTATTCATGTAGAGGATGGGAAGCTGTTTGTACTTGTGCATGGGGTACCTACTGAAGTACAATTCGTGGCATAAAGGAGTATCTCACGATGGACTATGTTATCTTCACTTATGACAAGAACTCTGACATTCATATGAGTGCACGGTTCTATAGGTATATCGATACCCTGCGTGTAATGGGTAAATTCAAGGGCAAGATCATCAAGACCTTTGGTATGTATGATGGTGTGATCGAAGACAGTTTTATTGCCCATCGTGAGGACTTCTACAATCACATCTTCAACTCTGGATACGTGAGTGAGCAAGAATCTTTCTTGATGGTTCCTGAGAACCAGAGGCAACCTGTGTGGTTGGAGTATCAGAAAGATGGGAGGACTGAGCAACTCGGTCGCATGAAGTCATCTATTGAAATGCCCATGACCTTGGGGTGGACCTACAGACCAGACCTTAAACTCTACTTCTATGTGTAAGGAGAACTAACATGCCTACTTTCAATATCGGTGATCGTGTTCGTGACAATGGTACCTATCCACGATCTAATGGGGGTTTGATTGGTACTATCACAAATTCGCTTGTGTCGGGTTGGACTGTTGACTTTGGTAACGGTAACTCTTGGTACTACCACGAAAATGAGATGATTAAGGTAGACGAGGAAGAAATGGAACCAGTGTATATTCCTGAGGTTGGTGACGTTGTTAAGCTCAAGTCGGGTTCTGTATTCTCAAACGGTCAAGAGACTAATGTTATCGAACTAGTTGACAAATCTTCATGGGGAGATACACGTTGTTGGTTCAAAGGCTTAGGTACGTGGGCTGAACCCCGTAACCTAATCAAGGTAGGTAAGGAGGGGGTAAAAGAAATGCAAAGCAAGTTCAAAGTTGGTGACTTTGTGTGGATGTCTGATGGTTATCACACAAGTGTACCAGTCTTCAAAGTTACAGAAGTACGTCCTTCTTGTTGGGGCAATGCAGAGTACAAACTTGACGGCTACACATTCTTGGCTGGTGAATACGCGCTGCACAAGTACGATCCAGAAGAATGCAACCCATTTTTTGTTGGGGACTTTGTTACACAAAAAAATTACATCATGCCATCTCGTGTGACTGGTGTAGATGGTCCTTTCGTCCGAGTTGAACATGATGGTTGGACTCATCACTCTATCCACAATAAGTATGAGCCATGTGAGGCTGTACTCAAGTGGGGTGGATTCAAGTACGTAACTGAGGATGCTTATTCTGGTCTTATGGATTTCTTGCCTCAGAGTGCAGCTAAGTTCTGCTATGACCCACAGATCAGGGTAGATGGTGACAAGCTCAAGGTATCCCTGTACCAGAACCGTGCTGATTGGGAGCGTGGTCGTAGGACTGTACTCAAGGTTGGTCGTGCAGTGCGTATGGTCTACCCAAACTTCACCGACAAAGAAGTACAGACATGGGTTGACAAGATCAATCGCAAGTTCTCACCACGTAAATACACACTAAAGACAGGCACAAGGGCAAAAGATTTTGTTCATGCCTACACACACAAGCAATCACCATACGAAAACCCACGTACCACATCTAGTCGTAAGTGTCTCGCTGATAGTTGTATGCGGTATAACTTCGTAGGTGATGAGGGTTTTGATTGGCATCCAGTAGAAGCATATGCCTCAGGCGACTTCATGATTGTATGGACTGAGGATGATGATGGTAACATCGGCTCTCGTGCTGTGGTCTCTACTCATGGTGACGAGTGGGTGGCTGGACCTGTCTATGGTGTGTGTGAGAAGTCTCTTGACATGATCGAAGAGTATATCACCAGTCACGATGGGCACTTGTTCAAAGGTGATCTGGGTTGGACAGGTGCCCGTGTATGTAAGCTAGACTCTGGTGATGACCGTTATGTAGGTCCATACTTCGACAGTGGTGAGTACCTTCGTGATGATGGTAAATTCTTTGTTGTTGATCCGAATGGTTCTATTGGCACCTCAGACCACGAAGGTTACTTCGAGTATGACAATCGTCCAATGTGCTATGCCTGTGAATGCCGTGTTAGAGAAGATTACGTAATGCACAGCGAGGACGGTTACTCTTATTGTGATGAATGTTACCACGAGCGTTATACATACTGCGAAGAAGATGACTGTGAGATTAATGCAGATGATGCAGTGTATGTGCAGTGTAAGACTCGTTGGGGTTACGGTGCCATGACAGTACACTCTGATTATGCTGTCCAGTGCTCGTATTCTCACGAGTGGTGGCATATTAATGACATCGTAGAAGACTATCACGGTGATCCAGTGTCCCCACAGTATGCTTATGACAACCTGTCAGTGTGTGAATCCTCAGGAAAATGGTGTAAAGCAGATGAAACTGTGTCAGTAAGTGTTGACAATGAGCAACAGGTATGGCATAAAGACGAACTGTCTGATGATTACGTAGAGTCAGATGGTATCTACTACCTCAAAGAAGAATTAGAAAAGGAGGCAACGTAATATGTCGTATGCCAATCAACCCGTAAGGGGACTTAAGACTATGGGAGATACAGAACTCCTTCTATCTATGCTATCGTACAAGAGACCTGAAGGTACGATGACACAACGAATATTCTGTGAGAGGTTCTTGCAACCTGTCATGGGTGAGCCTGATCTTGATGGTAACTACATCCATGTGGTCTACGATGATGATGGTTCCGCACCTAATATCTGTTTCACTGCACATCATGATACCGTGCATAAGACAGAAGGTATGCAGAAAGTATTGTATGATCCACACCTAGACGTAGCATATGTTGACCATAACGAGTGCTTAGGTGCTGATTGTACCACAGGTATCTTCCTAGTGCTACGTATGATTGAAGCCAAGGTTCCCGGTGTCTACGTTGTTCATGCTGGTGAAGAAATTGGTTGTGTAGGTTCTACTGCACTAGTACGTGACTATCCATCTTGGTTGCGTAACACTGACGCAGTTATTAGTTTCGACAGGTATGGTACCAAGTCAGTCATCACACACCAGATGGGACGCCGTACAGCCTCGGAGAGCTTCGCTGAGAGCCTTGCTGAGGTCTTGGGTATGCCTAATCTACTGCCAGACCCTGATGGCTCTTACACGGACTCTAACGAGTATGTGGATGTTGTTGGTGAGTGTACTAATCTGTCCGTGGGTTATTATTCCCAACACACAAAAAACGAGTATCAGGATGTGGGTTATGCAATCGAACTAAAGGATGCACTTATCACTGCTGACTGGTCCAAGCTAAGGTTCGAACGTCTTGCTGGTAGTCTGGAGTATGATGGTTACTACGGTGGTTACAAAGGACGTGGTTGGAAATCTTCTAACAGACCTGCTGAAGATGACACAGCTTATGCGAACATTGCTGAATTGATCTATGACAAACCAGATGAGGTTGCTGCCTTGCTTGAAATGTGGGGCTTTGATGTTGCTGACCTTGAAGACGGCATAGAACAAATAACAGACTATTCGGAGATACCCTTCTGATGCAGTACAGTGTGAGAGAATATGATGAGGACTTCAAGATGCGTGAGTACATCGTGAACAAGATAACTGATGTGCCTCACAGGCAAGATTGCAAGTACATAGTCAGGGAGGTTAAGAGTGCTTGTGACGGTCATATAGAACTTGGAAGTATAATAGACTGCTACACCTATCAATAGAATAGTCCTGAGAGGCGCTGAGAGGCTGGCTACAGTGCGATCTTGCATGGTTCCTAGGGTACCCTACCTGAAGACACTAGATCGCACTCCTGACGCAATACAGAGAGGGAAAAGTTATGAACAAAGTTGGTGGATATTATTTGAATGATGGTGAGGTACTTAGGGTTAGTGCTGGTGACTTGATTTTCTATGTTGATGATGAACAAAAATATGGAGAAGCTATGGACTACATAAGGTCTCGTGACATGCAACTTAACATCATTGAAGTGGTCAGTATAGATGAGTTGATTTAGGGGGTTGACAGAGTGAATGACTTAAGCTACCCTATCTATTACTAATGTATAACATAGGTAATACTTAAGTCTCTTATATCTCTTTAAGAGATAAATAAATACTTTAGTATAACTCAAGTATATACATTAGTATTCTTACGTAGAACTCAAGTTTAAGATTTCAAGGTCGTGAAAGGAAAAAATATGATCTGCTACAAAGACAAGACTTTCTGTTCATCTGACTGTGTGAACACACAATGCTTTAGGTACTTCAGTCCTGAGGATCGTGAAGGTTCACAGAAGTGGGCTGAGTACCTAGGCAAAGACTATGCTCCTATCGCTTGGTCAGACTTTTCTGGTTCATGCCCTTTGTACAAGAAACCTTAAAGGGACAAATTGCTATAGGAACCTGTCACAATTTGACTACTATGACGACTTGACTAAGACTTCAAACTAATTTACTATTCTTTAAGTAAGGCCACGTAGCTCAACTGGATAGAGCAAGAAACTTCTAATTTCTAGGTTGCGGGTTCAAATCCTGCCGTGGCCTCCAACCAAAGGACAGAACATGATGCAAGACGCCTTTGAAACTTGGTACAAGAAATACAATCCACTTGGTTTAGAGCTACGGAAGTAAACAAAGCAATGACAGAATTGGTACAAATAGCTGAGGAGGCCGGAGAATATGACTGAACAAGAGAAAGCAGATAAGATAAATGGTATTAGCCTTGAAAAACTTCAGGGCTATCTTACGTCTTACGACAAGGAACCATGGCCAGAAGACAAGGAGATTGAGTTTGTTGGGGAAGCATATGCTCAAATGCTCATGATTGCTTTCATGGGATACCAACCAGACCGTATGGGTGAGGATGCTATCGAGGGTGTGGAAAGAATTAACAATATGATGAAAAGCATGGAACCAGATGATTGATTTAGGCATGATTGGTGTTGAAGAAGTAGAGGAGCACGAGGATGGCTCGGCCACATATGCCTTTCATTTTGATGACGACACCAAGAACAAACTAGCAAAACTTGGGATAGAGTTCATCTTGTACTGTGCAGCTTACGAATGGGGCATACAGGATGCTCTTAATTCACTAAAGAGATACACAGATGAAGCTTAATCCATATACCCCCGACAACTTTGTAATCATAAAAATCAAAGGGGATGATCCACACTATCGAGTATTGGCTGGTTGGTCTGGTGGGTATGCAACTGGTGATTCATGGCGTATGAACAGTGGTATCACTCGTCATGAGTTTGATGGTGACTACTGGTATTTTTACGGAAGTAGTGGTAGTTGCTACAAGTGTTATGTAGACAGTTATTGTTTGCGTATAAACAATGGCCACGTTTGGTCACAACTTCAAGAGCTACATGGTGACAAAGTTGAGATGCTTGAAGATCAAGAATGGATAAAGAATGATTGGGATTGGATCATTGGATGACCCGCACGACCCGATATGTAGCAAATGGATAGGAGTTTTAAAATGACAGTGAAAGCTAAACTTATAGCAACAACACAACCAGTAATAGGTACACCTGCAAGTAATGCTGAAGACCTTGTAGCTTTCTGTGCTCGTGTCTCTAGTGGTCGTGAGTATGAGGATCGCGGTAAAGATTATCAAGACTTACTTAAGTACTGTATCCGTAACAAGCACTGGTCAATCTTCGAGATGGCTAACGCTGTAGTAGAGGTCAAGGCACCAAGGGACATCTCACGTCAGCTTCTACGGCACCGTAGCTTTAGCTTTCAGGAGTTTAGTCAGCGGTATTCTGATGATATCGAGTTTTGTGATCGGGAACTCAGACTTCAGGATAAATCTAACAGGCAGAACTCTGTTGAGGTAGATTCCACCGAAACCCCGGGGTTTGAAGATGCGGAGATGAATATGTATTCTGTATTGACAACCGCCAATAGTGCATATGAGCAGATGAGGTCAGTAGATGTAGCGAAAGAATGTGCTCGTGTGGTTCTTCCTGAAGGTCTTACAATGAGTACCCTCTACGTCAATGGTACACTACGTTCTTGGCTACACTATCTTGAAGTACGAGATGACATTGGGGTGACACAGAAGGAGCATGTGATGCTTGCACGAGAAATTCGTAAGGCACTTGAACCAGCTTTCCCAACTGTACTAGGTCTGGAAGGGGTTAAATAATGATTCGTAACTTACCAAACATCAAACCCGGAGACTGGATCACCTACAAGAAAGGTAAAAGCAAGTCCCTTCACAGGGGCTTTTCTTATCGCGTAGAGCATGATCTATCTGTTCATGGAATCAAGGGTCGTGGGCTTACGTTTGAACCTGCTGAGGCACCTATCCCTTACTCTGGTGACCCTCTACGCCCAAATAGTTCAAGGCTCTCTGACTGGCTAAAAGGTCTTCTCCCAGAGTACTCACAACAGATCGAAGAGTTTGCACCAAACAACCATGCTAAAGAACTTATGGTGTACCTCAATCATACTAACAAACGTGTACCCATGACGCCGGGAAAAGCGTTTAGGAAAATCTTCAATAATTTTCCTGACATGGGTATTGAAACTCTTGTTGATCTGTACAAGTTAGAGTTTGGCCCAGAAGAACTTACCTTTCAGCGTAGCAAAGACCCAGATGCTTTCTCTCAAGTGTACCGTATGACAAAGAGTTCACGTCGCAGTAACTTTAGCACAACAATCTGGAATAAGTCACTGGATAACTCCTGTATGCAAAAAAAGTACAACAGCTTTAAACACCACCCAGCGTATGCCTATGGTTCTGGTGACTTTGAAATAATCTGGGGAGAAAACAGACAAGGACATCTGGCATGTAGGACGATTGTTCTCTCAAAAGAAAATGCGTATTTTCCAATGTATGCCACATCAAAGCAAGCTATGAATGAAATCCAAGAGGTTACCAGTGGTATGAAACCTGTTAACAGTATTAAAGATTGTTATGCAAAGTTTAGGCTTGAAAAGGCAGGAGACTCCTATTACTATTCTTCTCGTTACTTGCTGCCTTATGTAGATCATGGTTTCCCACTGTTCAAGGACAATGAACTTATTTGGAAATCTGATTGGGAAAGAGGTGAACGTGTATTGTATCCGGGTACAAGTGGGTTCGTATCTATATGACAAAAGAAAAACTCTCTATGACCGCAGCATATGTCGTGGCCTGCGTTACCCTACGCAGAACTGAAAGGAGAGAAGTGATGGTTGACAAAGAAATAAAACAAGAGAAACTTAAGCGTTTGACTTTATTGAGAATTATGAATTGCTTGGGCATGGTGTCGTGGAGAAGTGATGGATACGATGCCGCCAAACAAAAACTTAGATTAGTTCATCCACTGACTTGGTTGTGGATTGTTTTAGCATCCATATATGCGGTTTTTTATGAGGGCGTTCCACAAGCAATAGACGATATAAGCTACTTACTGAAAAATGAAACAGTGTGGTACTAAAGGAGAAGACTGATGAGTTAGGTATCTGGCTCATCGAAGATGCAGAAGATGGACCTAAGCAGTTAGGGCATATCTCTTGGAGAGCAGTTGCGAGAGGTGTACAACAAGCTATGCGGCAAGAGAAATTCCTGATTGCTTTGATTAACCTAGACCAAGAGGACGGAATACTATAAGGATTTGACAGATGGACTCCAGACTTCAATGTATAAGCACTCAACTTAAAGAAACAGACAAAGAAATATCTGAATTAGAGTGGGAAGGTGGTTGCCCAGATAAGCTCCAGTCACTATACTTACTTCGTGAACACCTTCAACACTTACTACAAAAGGGGGACAGCTATATCCCTAACTTCTAAAGGAGAACCTAGTGGCTCTAGGACCATGCCCTTACACACACTGTGGTAGCTCTGACGCATTCAACTGGCAACAAGATGGTTATGGCTACTGTCACAGTTGCAACCAAAGCTACCCAACAAAAAATATGCCTGAGGTCTTCGACTGGGCCTCAGAAGATTACCCACTCAAACAACGAAAGAACATTATGGACATCCCAGTTACATCTGTTACCTATGATGGTATCAGGGGACTAGATGCAGACGTAGCTAAGTTGTACCGCATTCAGTTACAAAAAGCTGAGGATGGTACGCCTGTACGTTATGCCTTTGGTTACCCTGACAATACTAAGTATCGTGGTTATGAAGAAAAGAGGTTCTGGCTTAAGGATAGTGGGGCAATTAACGACCTGTTTGGCCCTGAGTTCAATGCTGGGACAAGCAAGAAACTGTACATCACCGAAGGAGAATTTGATGCAGCGTCACTATATCAAGTACTTGGTAAGACATACCCCGTAAAAGGCCTACCTACAGCTTCTTGGGGTGACAAGTTTATCAAGAAGAACAGGGACTATCTCGACTCCTTCCAAGAGATTATCTACGCTGGTGAGCTGGATGATGCTGGCCGCAAGTCTGCTGATAGACTCTATGAGATATTCCCTACTAAGTTCTATTATGTGAACATGAGTCAGCACAAGGATGCTAACGAGTTCCTTACCTCTGGTCATGCGGATCAACTCAAGTGGGCGGCACTCAAACCTCAGAGGTACACACCTGAAAACTTCTTCACTGGTGATGATGCTGTAACCACTGCCATTGCCAACGAGAACCCTTATCAGTATGTACCAACAGGACATAGTGGCATTGATGAGATGTGCAGGGGGTTGGTCAAGGGAGGTCTTACTTTTATCAAAGCGCCTCGTGGTACAGGTAAGACTGAGGTTATCCGCTTCTTTGAACTTGCAATGCTTAAAGACCCAGACACTAGGATAGCTGGTCTTCACATGGAAGAGATGAAGTCAACTACTTACCGTGCTATGGCTACGTATGAGCTTGGTAATAATGTCAGGACTAAAGACGATGCAAAGGAGAATGGTTACACAGAAGATCAGGTAACTCAGGCTGCTATCAAGGCTGCACAAGGTGATCGTACTGTTCTGTTTGAGATGCGTTCATCTGATGACCCAATGAAGCTGCTGGATTATGTGCGACTTGCTGCCACAGTGTACGGTGTAGACTATGTTTTCATTGACCACGTGCAACGATTAGCTTATCTTTCTGCCACTGGTGTTGATGGTGCTACTTCTACCCTGACAACATTAGGTTCTCGTATGGCTCAACTTGCTAAGGAACTTAACATCGGTGTTATCTTCATCAGTCAGGTTAACGAAGACGGCAGGACCAAGTATGCAGCAGCACTTGAAGAAGAAGCTATCATTTGTATGAAACTAGAACGTGATACAGAAAGTGAGGATGAGATAGAACAGAACACAACCAACATTATCCTTGATAAGAACAGGCCATTTGCTAAGTTAGGTAAGGCTGGTTCACTCTTCTATGACAGGGACACAACAATCCTAAGGGAGTTTGCTTAAGGTAGGTAATGATATTTGATGTTGAAACAGACGGGCTTCTTGAGGAAGCAACTAAGGTTCACTGCTTAAGTTACACACAAGACGGGGAGAACTACCACACACTATTCAAAGACGAAGAAATCAAAGAGTGGATTGAGGCTCAGAAGATTCTCATAGGCCACAACATTGTTCGGTATGACATCCCAGTACTTGAACGTATCCTTAACGTAAACATCAAAGCTAAACTCTATGATACATTGCCTATGTCTTGGGTTATCAACGTAGACAGATCATCTCATGGTCTTGATTCTTTTGGTGAAGACTTTGGTATCCCTAAGCCTAAGATTGATGACTGGGAAAACTTGACACCTGAGGAGTATGCACACAGATGTACTGAGGATGTGAAGATTAACTGGTGTTTGTGGCAAGACCTAATCAAGAGATTCAAGTTCGTCTATGGCAAAGACAAAGCTAACATGGACAGGTTCTTTCAGTATCTCACCTTTAAGATGAAGTGTGCAGCTACAGCAGAACAAGTCAAGTGGAAGCTAGACATTGACCTTGCACAAAAATGCTTTGATGATCTTGAGCAACAGCAAGAGGAGAAAGTAGAACAGCTTAGGTCCCACATGCCTATGGTACCTAAGTACAAGATGCAGAACCCACCAAAGTCTATCTACAAGAAAGATGGAACACCCTCTGCAGTTGGTCAGCGTTGGCTTGATCTTCTTATGGAGAATCAGTTCCCTAGTGACCATGACAAACCATTACAAGTACTATCAGGCATGGAAGCACCTAACCCTAACTCTGTACCTCAGGTTAAAGATTGGTTGTTTTCTCTGGGTTGGGAACCTTGTACGTACAAGTATGACAAAGACAGTGATGGCAAGGAAAAGAAGATTCCTCAGGTTCGATACAGTGAGCCGGGACATCCAAAGAAAGGAGAACTTACAGAATCGGTATTACTTCTTATAGACAAAGATGAAGGTGTAGGTATCCTTGATGGCCTTACTGTCATTCAGCATCGCAAGGCTATCTTCAAAGGTTATCTTGAAAACGTAGATGAGGATGGTTATGTCAAAGCTGAGATCAATGGACTGACTAATACTCTACGGTTCAAACACAAGTCACCTCTTGTTAATCTTCCGGGTGTTGACAAACCTTGGGGCAAAGAGGTACGCGGTTGTTTGACTGCACCTGATGGTTTCACCTTGTGTGGTTCTGATATGGCATCACTTGAGTCTACTACCAAACGTCATTTCATCTACCCATATGACCATGAGTATGTAGAAGAAATGTCTGTTGATGGTTTTGATGAACACCTTGACCTTGCAACTAAGGCTGGTTACATCACTAGTGATGACTACAGGTTCTACACTCAAGCAGATGAAGATACGGTAAATGACAAGACTAGGTTCAAAGCTATCAAAGATGTTCGTAAGAAGTTCAAGCCAGTCAACTATAGCTCGGTCTATGGGGTTGGTGCTTTGAAGATGTCTCGTACTACAGGTATGTCCATAAAAGAAGCTGGTGATCTTATTGACGCATACTGGGAACGTAACTGGGCTGTTAAGGCTTTTGCTGATGACGCTAAGGTCAAGACAGTTGGTGGTCAGATGTGGGTATGGAATCCTGTGTCTGAGTTTTGGTACACTCTTCGCTATGACAAAGATAAGTTTTCTACCCTCAATCAAGGTACAGGTGCTTATTGCTTTGATACATGGCTTGGCTACTGTATGATTCGTGGTGTTCTGCCTTGCGGACAATTCCACGATGAATTTATTACAACTTTTCCAGAAGGACAGGAGAAAGATTATGAAGAAGTTCTAACATGGGCTATCGCTAAGACCAACAACAAACTAAAACTGAACGTCGAGTTAGGTATTGATATACAATTCGGTAACCGATACTCAGAAATCCACTAAAAGCTGTTGACACTGGTTCTTTAACCGTGCTATAGTTTTTCTAGAATATTTAATACGTAACAGGAGACAAATACGTATGGCTAAAATCAAACTGACTGGTACTGCAATGTATGCCCGCCTTCGTGAAGATAACAAAGACACAGGCAACGCAGGTACACCAGATCACATTAAGGCTAAACTTATGGAAGTTGGTGGTGTCTACCTCATGAACCTCTTCTTCGATGACTCAGTTAAGCGCAAAGACCTTATCGCTGCTGGTGTTCCTCACAAGGGTATGCTTGGGCAACTCATCAAGGAAGACAACGAAGGTAACCTCTACTACAAGTGTAAGCGTAATCACCAACGAGTCAGTAAAGATGGAAAGACTTTTGTATTCGGACCACCCAAAGTAGTAGATAAGGATGGCAATGACTTCACTGATAATGTTGGTAATGGTTCAATTGTTGAAGTTACTCTTGACCGGTGGGATGGTAACAATGTAACTCTGGTATCTATGGAAGAAGTTAAGGTTCTTGAGTTGGTACCTTATGAAACACCAGAGCGGGATGAGGGTGAAGTTACTGCAGTTGGTGGTAAGGGTTCTTACTACAAGCCACCAGCAGATACACCTGAGACAAATGCAAAAGTTAAGCCAGCCCTTGAAGTAGCAGATGATGAGATTCCGTTTTAATGGAAGTAAAAAATAATATGGGTTCTAAATTACTAATCACAATACCCCTTGATGAGTACAACGACTTGATTGAAGCCAGTATTTGGTTGGAATGTCTAGAAGGGGCAGGTGTTGATAGCTGGGAAGGTGTAAGTTTTGCACAAGAACTAATGGAGGAACGTAATGAGCAAAACAATTGACACACTTGTAGCAGACATCAACAACGTCATCTTAGGTAACGGAGGTTGGGATGCAACACTAACGAAATACTTGGCAGATACTATCTCTCAAGTTACAGAGGACAGGTTTTCAAAGCCCCAAGAACCACGGGGCTACCTCTCTCTGTCAGCACTAGGTTCCCCTTGTCAGCGTAAGTTATGGTACACGGTTAATGAGACAGACAAGGCGGAACCTCTTTCTGCTGAAGCACTAGGGACTTTTTTCTACGGTGACCTCTTGGAAGCTGTAGTTATCTCCCTAGCTAAAGCAGCAGGACATGACGTACAAGGGGAACAAGATCGACTAGATGTTCATGGTATCAAAGGTCACCGAGACTGTGTGATTGATGGTGTGACAGTAGATGTTAAGTCTGCTAGTAAGTATGGTTTTCAGAAGTTTTATGACCATAACTTGAGAGATGATGATCCATTCGGTTACATCAGCCAGCTTGGTTCATATGTATATGCAGGGAAAGATGACCCATTAGTTAAAGACAAAACTCGTGGCGCTTTCCTTGTTGTACAAAAAGATCGTTGGCGTTTGTGTCTGGATGTGTATGACTTCACAGAGGAGATGAAACACAAGGAACAAGAAGTCGAGTCTCTCAAGACAATGGTTGACAATAAGTCCCCACCTGATAGACTTCCTGATGTACCTCAGTCTAAGACAAGTCCTAACAAAAAGTTGGCTACTGCTTGTTCATACTGCCAATATCGTAAACACTGTTGGCCTGAGGTTCGATCTTTCCTATATTCTGGTGGTGTGCAGTATCTCACCGAAGTAAACAAACAACCCAATGTACCGGAGATTATACAATGACAGACAACGTAATTAGCCTTAAGTCCCCAGAAAAAACTCCAGAAGAACTTCTAGATGAATGTAAAGAAGTGTTTAAAGATTTTATGATTATGGGTTACGATAAGGATGGAAATTTCAATGCAGCACTCACTAAAGCTTTTGCAAATGGAGGTGACATCCTATGGGCCTTAGAGCTTTTTAAGCACAACATTATGATCGGAAGTTATGCCGAGTAACAAAATCTCAGCCCAGTCCGCCAAGGCTAAGGGACGAAGGTTACAGCAGTGGACTCGTGATGAAGTACTCAAAAATTCTAAAGACCTTGATCTTTCAGATGTAAGGAGTACTTCTATGGGTGCCGGAGGGGAGGACATACAGTTCTCCTCTGCTGCCCGCAAGCAATGGCCGATGTCTTTCGAGTGTAAGGCCAAGAAAGCTTTTGCATTTTATAGAGACTACGAACAAGCTATGGCAAACTGCCCTGAAGGTTCTGAGCCAGTCCTAATATGCAAGGGAGATAGAAAGAAACCTATGGCAATTGTAGATGCAGAATGGTTCTTAAGGGAGTTTAAGAAATGACAAGAGAGGAAATTCTTCAGGAGATAGCTAGACAAGAAGAACTGAGTGCCAAGTGCGAGGAATCAAATTATGATATGCTTTACTACAGTAACCCCTATGATAGAGAGATAATAAGATTGCACCAACTTCTTATTTTTGTTGATCTTGGGGTAGAGTGGCGTGAAGGAAATCCGGGACTTATCTTAATTAAAGATAAACAAGGTAAAGAATACACATATGCACTTAGGTCAGGTAGGTGGAAAGTCACCGGTAAAAGTAAGTGGTATTACTCTAAGACACCTAAACAATTCATAGAAAAATATGTTGGACTTTAAAAATGGACAAGCTAATCTTACACGGTAAACTGCAATGAAAATCTGGAAAGTAGAACGTGGACCTGAAGAATTACCTAATGGCGGCTACCTAGTTTTCGCAATAGTGACTGAAGATGACAAAGAGGACTACTGGACTGAACAGTTTTACTTCGGAGAGTTCAATGACGCATACAAATTTTGTGAGGACTTAAAAAATAAAATGGAACCAATACAACTAGAATTTAACTTTGACGAAGGATTGCACTAATGGGAAAAACTACAGTAGTATTTTCGTGTGCACACGCGGACCCCCAAGCAGGCAACGAAAGGTTCTCTTGGCTAGGTGCCTTCTTGTACGATATTAAACCTGATATGGTTGTAGACTTAGGTGATGGTGCTGACATGAGGTCACTAAACTCGTATGATACAAGGTATCCTCAAGCAATTGTGAATCAAAGTTATGAAGCAGATATTGAATCGTATAATGACTCTCAGGAACGTCTTCGCTGGAAGTTTAAGCACCACAGAAAAAAGAAACCATTTTGGGTTGGATTTGAGGGCAACCACGAAAACAGAATTAAAAAAGCTATCGCCAATGACCCACGACTGGAGGGATCGAAATACGGGGTATCCTTCAGCCATCTTCAAACGGATCACTGGTTCGACGACTACCACGAATACGAAAACTCTGGTCCAGCCCTCGCTAGCTACGATGGTGTACTCTACAGCCATTTTATCTCTGGTGGGAATTATGGCACTGCTATCTCAGGCATCCATCATGCTTATTCTCTTCTATCCAAAGTGGGATGTTCTGTATCTGTCGGTCATAGTCATAAATACAGCTATTACTATCAAGGGTCTACATTCCCTAATCCGACTATCGGGCATGTGGTTGGTTGCTTCAAGGGCAAAGAAGAATCTTGGGCTGGGCAAGCTAACACAGAATGGAGACATGGAGTTGTCGTCAAACGTAATTTAGAGAATGGTGTGTATGACCATGAGTGGGTATCAATGAGAGCACTTAAGGAGATGTATGGTTAATGGAATGGGTAGTTGTAACAATTGTCGCAGTGTGTTTCTTAGCCATGATCTACAGTTTTTGGGATTGACTTATGAAACAGAATGAGTATAACTTGGAGTCTTTCCGTGGAGTTTGAGGTTACAATTAAAATCAAAATAGATGAGCAGAATAATATCTTCGGTGTGTACGATGATGAAGTTGAAGTGCTAGAAGAGGTGTTTTCTAACTGGCTGCACGATCTGGACGAGCTAAAAGTAAAAGGACTAGAGGTATATAAACTATGATCCAACGAGACGATATTGACGCAATGGCAATCTACAATGATTCAACTGGTTACTGGGAAGGAGATGATGACAATTACTATGCTACACCACTAGACATGGTTAAGTACTTTAGGAAGTTCACAGGTCAAAATGGTACCCCACAACTGTACCGCACATTGATTCAAGAAGAACTTAACGAATGGCTGCAAGAGACAAACAATCCTAACGGTTCCCGCGCCAATGAAATCAAAGAACTTGCTGACCTTGTGTACGTGATTTATGGTTATGCTCTTAGTAAGGGTTGGAACCTTGATGAGGCTCTTTATCGGGTTCATGTTAATAACATCTTGCGTGTGAAGCAACCTGATGGTACAGTTCACTTCCGAGAAGATGGCAAAGTCAAAAAGGTTGATAACCCGCCTAAAGTACGACTGGATGATCTTGTATGAACTGGATAGTACGATACTGGAACTATCTAAAGACTTGGCGCTATCACCGTAATGTCATCAAAGAGTTGAACCAACTAAGTGACCAACAACTAAAAGATATGGGCATCAATCGTGGTGATATTGATCGTCTTGTGTGGCTTGAATCAGATAAACAAAAACGAGGAACTAAATGAGTAACTACAAAAGCAACCTGAACCCGATGTTCCGAAGCAAGTTCTCGGAAGACATCTTTAATCACAAGTACCGACATGAAGGCGCAGAGACTTGGGGTGCTCTTGCTAAGACTCTCGTGGAAGATGTCTGTAGTGTGGCTGGTGACAAAGGTATGTCTAAAGAGGATAAGGACCAACTAACTGCTTACATCCGGGACATGAAGTTCATCCCCGGTGGTCGTTACCTTTACTATGCTGGGCGTTCTAACAAGTTCTTCAATAACTGCTACCTTCTTAAAGCAGAAGAAGATACTCGTGAAGATTGGGCTAACCTTAGCTGGAAAGCTGAAAGCTGCTTGATGACAGGTGGCGGCATTGGCGTGGACTACTCAGTGTACCGGGCAGAGGGTGAACCTATTCAACGCACAGGTGGTCAGGCTTCAGGACCAATCCCCAAGATGAACATGATTAACGAGATTGGTCGTCGTGTCATGCAAGGAGGTTCCCGCCGAAGTGCTATCTATGCAAGCCTTAACTGGAAGCACGGGGATATTCACAAGTTCCTCAAGGCTAAGGATTGGGCAGATATGCCTGTAGGTAAGACTGGTAAGTCCTTGTGGGATATTAAGCAAGAAGACTTTAACTTCCCTGCACCTTTGGATATGACCAACGTATCTGTCAACTATGATACTGAATGGTTGATGAACTACTGGAAGACAGGTGACTACGGTAAGGTCTTTGAGGAGAATGTCCGCCAAGCACTGAAGACAGCAGAGCCGGGGTTTGCCTTTAACTTCTTTGACAAGGAAGATGAGACACTGAGAAACGCATGTACGGAGGTCACCTCTGCTGATGATTCTGATGTGTGTAACTTGGGTAGCCTTAACTTTGGTCGTATCAAAGATATTGATGAGCTTAAAGATGTTGTTCGATTGGCTACAATGTTCCTTATCTGCGGTACCTTGAAGGCTGATCTACCTTATGATAAAGTTGCATTGACCCGCGCTAAGAACCGCCGTCTTGGTTTGGGTATCATGGGTATGCACGAATGGCTTATCAAGAAGAGTTATCGCTATGAGGTAACACCAGAGTTGCATCAATGGCTAGGGGTTTATAAAGGTGTTAGTGATACTGTGTCTCGTGATTTTGCTGATCGTCTTAGTGTCTCACGTCCTGTCGCTAATCGTGCTATCGCCCCGACGGGGACCATTGGTATCCTTGCTGGCACAAGCACTGGTATTGAGCCTATCTTTGCTGTTGCTTATAAGCGCCGTTATCTTAAAGGCTCTAACCGTTGGCATTACCAGTATGTAGTGGATAGTGCTGCACAAGAGCTTATTGATCTTTACGGAGCCGATCCAGACAATATTGAAAGTGCCCTTGACCTTGCTGATGACTTTGAGCGCCGTATTAAGTTCCAAGCTGATGTTCAAGACTACGTAGATATGGCTATCAGTTCAACCATTAACCTACCAACATGGGGGAGTAAATCTAACAATGAAGACACTGTTAACGATTTCGCAGGTACACTTGCTAAGTATGCCCACCGACTACGCGGCTTCACTTGTTACCCAGATGGTTCTCGTGGCGGACAGCCTTTGACATCTGTACCTTATAGTGAGGCTGTAGAGAAACTTGGAGAAGAGTTTGAGGAGCACATTGAAAGCCATGACATTTGTGACATCTCAGGCACTGGTGGCTCTTGTGGCATCTAAGTAGTGAAAACACCTTGTATTAAAGTCTGCAAGGTTCTTGACGGTAAGTGCTTGGGCTGTGGTCGTACCTTAGAACAGATACGGTTATGGTCCAAGTACACCGAGGAGGAAAGGGAGAAACTTATGAGCAGCCTAAAGTCTGTTACTTACACTGGGGACCACCCAACAATCAGAAAGGGAACTAAAGCCCTAATGGACAAGTCAGGCAAAGTTCAGCTTGATGGTCCACAAGAGGGTTGGAGGGCCAGTGAAAGAATAGACCCTAGATGTTTTGGTTGGCACGATTTGGGTAAAGAATGGAAGGATAATGAATGAGCTTCTACACAGTAATCAGTCGTAACAACTGTCAGTATTGCACAATGGTGCTAGAGGATTTATATGAAGCAGGGGAACGACCAATAGTCCATCATGTAGATAAAGACCCATCTATCAGGACACTAATGCTTATGGCTGGTCTTAAGACTGTGCCTCAAGTGTTTGCACCTGATGGTTATCATATTGGAGGTTATCAAGAAACAATACAATGGCTAATTGACAAAGACATGGATGACAGTAATGATCCATATTAAGGACAAGTAATGGTACAGCAGAAGCCCAAACCTAAAACAAGAAGGACGCCAACTAAACATGATGCAGGTAAACAGTCTTTTGATCTCTTGCCTAAAACTGATAAACAGGCTATGTATATAGATGCTCTTAAAGAAAGTGACCAAGTTGTTGTACTAGGCCCAGCAGGGACAGGAAAGACTTATGTTGTATCTACCTTTGCAGCAAGTCAGTATCACACTAAAGACATTGATAAGATTGTTATCACTAGACCACACGTAGCTGTAGGTAAAGACATTGGGTTCCTCCCCGGCACACTAGAAGAGAAATGTGCTCCGTGGGCTTTGCCTGTGATTGACGTACTTGAAAAACACTTGGGCAAGGGGGTTGTAGAGACAGGGCTAAAGAACGGTAATATCGAGACAGTACCTCTTGCTCTCATCAGAGGACGTTCATTCGATAATACACTGATCATTATTGATGAAGCACAGAACCTAACTGTGGAAGAACTTAAGGCTTTGGTCACACGTGTTGGTGAAGGTTCTAAGCTGGTTATCAATGGAGATACACAACAGTCTGATCTTAAACAAGGAGATGGGCTTTCTAAGTTGACACACCTGATAAAAAAGTATACACTACCAATACCAGTTATTGAGTTCACTGTTAAGGATATTATCAGGAGTGACGTAACTGCAATGTGGGTAAAAACTTTCCTAGCTGAAGGACTATAAATGATAGACAATGTGAACCATCCACCTCACTACGGGCAGGGTAACATCGAAGCCATTGACTATATCGAGGACTTTCTAACTAAAGAAGAGTTCATTGGATACCTTCGCGGAAACATTGCAAAGTATATGCACCGATGGCGATACAAAAATGGAATTGAAGATTTGTACAAAGCCAAGTGGTACCTTGAAAAACTAATTCAAACAATGAGAGACACATCATGAAATATATGCTAGTAGTTCTATTCTACCTTGGAGGACCTCAACCCCAGTTTGTAGACGGTTTCTTGCCTCTATTCTTTAATACTTACGAAGAATGTGAAGCTAGACGGGTAGAAGTATCAGCTTATTTTAAGTCTCAGTCAACTTTCCCGCCCGTTGAACTTAATTGCTACAAGCGTGAAGCAAAAGGTACAGACAGCTAATGAAACCATTTGAAGCAGGTAAAAAAGGATTTAGGTACAATGACGACAACCCCTACAGGGAAGGGACACACAACTTCAAAGAATGGGAACGTGGATTCAACCAAGCCTACTACGAAAACATCCCTAGAGAAAGAAGCCAAGCAGTTTACGCAAAAAAAGAAGCCAAAGAGACTCACCCCTCTGACTTCTAGAAAGTATATGGCTGGTATGTTTGGTGCCGCCCTGATGATTAACTCAAGAGGACAGGCACCTTGGTCTGAGATACGGAGGACCGCATATGAACTAGCAGACTATATGTTAGAAGATGATTAACTACTATGACAAAGGGGAGCCTTCGGGTTCCTCTTTTTTATTTCAATAACAAGTCATCATATATCTTAAGAGCATCGTACACAGTATTGAGTTCTTCACTGCCAAGATCGCTAATTTTTCCTTCGATACCAAGTTCATCAAGCACGACTTTGACTTTTCTTTTAGGGTACGCCTCAATTTTCAACATTGTAAGTAGGTCACCGTCTTCAGACCTAGATGCAACAGTGTTCATATAAGAAAAGGTTATCTTCTTTGCATCTTCCAGTACTTTTTGCACCCTCAACCTTTTTTGGTCAAGATTCGAATTTTTATAAGTAGGTGTTGCAAGCAGGTCTCTGGCCATAATATTCACAATATTATCAAAAACTTGATTGAATCTATTGTCCGCTGCAGCCGCATCTGAGTATGAACCGACCAAATAAGTAGGCTTAGAGATAGAATTTAGCATCCTTTCTGCAGAAGTTAATTTTGTCTCTCTTGTGGTCGAAAACACTTTTGTTTCTTGTCCACGCAGCCTTCCTTCTGTAGGAGAAAACTTTTCAGGGGCGACATCGCCAGAAACAGCACCAATAACTTGGTCCATGTATCTAAAAGTTTCATTAAAAAGTTTATTACCCTGCTTTCGATCTGGTACTTGATATTCATCAGCACGTAACAAGCCTACAACTTGGTTCACTGGATCAATGAATCTTGTTGAAGCAGAGCCAACCTGACCAACAATAGCAGTACCAATTTCACCGAGACTTACACCCAAGCCCGGACCTTCGCTTGAAACCAAAGCTGTGAGCAATCCCTCAATACCTGAACCAGCTTCTCCTAGTTGTCTTGTTAGTTGCCCAATAAATTGATCACCTATCTGAGCAGTGAGTTCTGTAGGTACTTTGTCTCCACGCATATGATGAGCAACAATACGGGCAGCCGCTTTATAGGCACCATAGGGAAACTCATATTTTTCATCAATAACTGCCCCAGTTTCGGGGTCTATTTCTTCACTCCAAGACAATCCTTTTTCAATAAACTCTTGTTCTCTTATTGCAAGGTAACTAACAAGAGATGCTGTAACAGCACCACGAGACACAATTTCACCGACACTTCTGTTACTTTCTTTGCCCATTGTTTTTGCTAATATTGGGAGTACTGCGGTATTTTCCGCTACAAAAGCAATTGTGTTATTAAAAAAACGACCAAAAGGTACGAGAAGACCTACGCCCGGAATGTTACGAGCATCTTCAATAACAGCAGCAATCTCTCCAATTGATCCTTTGCCTTTATAACTCTTAGAGAAAATGCTTTTAAGCGTTTCGTCTACTGCTTTTGCTTCAAGAGCAATAAAACGATCAGACTTCATTAGTTTATGATGATCACTGCGACTAAAGAAATCATTCCAAGACATCTCAAAACCCCCATCTTTTTTAGACCTACGAAGGGCTGAATCAAGCTGGGTTACAAATTCAATTGACTTTGTGTAACTGTCTTGAGCTTGAACAAGGTGAACCTTTTGAATAGCATCTACTACTTGTTCTGTCCTTAATGAGAAAAGAGACCTGCCAGCATCAAAACCTTCAGATAGTTTTTTGATGTCTTCTACCCCACCCGGAAGAACTCTAGACAACTCCTTTGTTGCCTCCGGCCTCATGGCACTGTACTGAAGAAACCTGTCATATGTAGTATTAACATCTAAGGTATTTCTTAGTTTTTGGTATTGATTCTGTAGAATATTTGACGCAGACATACCAGCTTCTTTTGCAGCCTTTGGGTTGTATGCCAAAGCCAAACCAGCCTTGCCCCCCAACAGAACAGCACGAGTTATATCTGAAGCAGAGGTAAGAGTAGTAGCAGCAGAGTAACCCCCCACGTTAAGAGCGGTAGTACTCAAGTTTGCAACAAGAAGTCGGATAAGGTTGTTCTGAAAATCAGGCAGGTCTTTCTCGATAAAACTCCCCATTCTACCTGCAAGGTTTTTTGCGCTAGACGTTACAACAGGGTCTGCTGAAGGCACAACCCCAGACAAAACATATTCTGCATAATCATTAAAGGTAATCTCAGAATCTTTTTTACCCATTTTACGGGAAAGTTGTGACGCCGCATTACCAACTCGCATGGAATCCCGCATCTTTCTTTTGAAAGTATCTGCTAACCCCTCAACAGTAAGTTTTTTTCCTTCATTCATTGTAATGCCAGTTGCTTTGGTAAAGTCGTCCAAGAACTTTTTAGCATCTTGCGGATCAGATTTTTTAATTACATCACCTATAAAGTTGCTAATTGTGTCATCAGGATTTCTTCTAGTCCAAGCATAACCTTGATCCATCATAATTTCACCAAGACCCTTAAGTCCTAGATCATCATTACCAAGAAGCATTGTAATAAAAAATTGTGTATCTTGATCTGTAAGTTCTTTGCCTTTTGCAGCGTCTTTTAACCAGTTACCAACAGGGGGTATATCTGGGCTAGGGCCTTTTGTATCTAGCTCGTCCACATATTTTGCAATAGAATCACTAAGGTCTGTCAGTTTAGCTCCCTCAGTTGTTGTCTTTAGAGTTTTACCGGGACGAATAAGATTTGAAGAACCCCTGTAAGCAGAAGTACCTGCAGCAATAATCCCCATAAAAGCAAGTCCAGCAACCGCAGAAATCCCGGTTTGATACTTGTTATATTCATCCTGAACTTTTGTTCTTATCAGCCCGTCTTGATAAAGATAGTCTGTTGATGCTGCAACTGCACCTTCAAAAGTACCAACAGCAGCAATTTCTTTTAGGGACTGGTTGTTAAGAACTTTTTTAGTAATGCTATTTTTTACTGCCCTATCAAGAACTTCACGTTTTTTAATGTTTTCTTGTACAACTTTTTGTGCTGCTGCACGTTTAACAGTAAAAACTCTTGTTGCAACTTTCTGTGCTTGTTTTTCTATGACAGCTTTTTCCGCAGCAGACTTACCAACGGCTTGAGCCATTTTTTTCTGGTAGGCTTTCTTTGCTAAAATTGTAGCACTCATAGAACCAGCTTTAAAGCCAGAAGAAGTTATTGCCTTACCTATACCAAGACCAATAAGATTTGTAGGGTCAAAGATTGCAGAACGTGCAAAGTCACCAACAATACCTGCTTTCTCGCCCCATGTTGTGTCTCCAGTAAGCCCTTCCATATTTTCGTAAATTGAATACGCTTTTCCCGCACGGGCCATGGCCTCGTCATCGCCAGAAATTTCATTTAGAAAACTGTATTCAGCAACTGCACGTACTGAGTTACCCCCAACAACACCCCTACGGTTGTTAAGAAACTTATTGATAACCTCTTCTCTGTTTTCTTCTTCCTCATACTGAGAACCAAACCTATCAACCATATAGTCTTTAATAGGGTAGTAAAACTCGTCTTTAATTAAGTCCTTCTCAGAATACCCACCTGCAGGTAATTCTGCTAGGGCAGGAGAAACTCTGGAACGAATTTCAGACAAAACAGAGTTGTAGCCCTGAGGAGCCTCAGGTTTTTTACTATCTAACTTTGACCTAATACTGTCAAGAGTTTGACGATATTCACTCATGTTACTGTCCTGTAATTATCTGAAGGAGTTCTTGGGCTTCTTTTTTATCTTCTTCACTAGCGTTAGGATCAGAAAGAATCTGTTGCAAAATAACGGCGTCAATCTCTTGCGACCCAACATCAGCTTCTGTTCTCTGCTCTACTTGTTCTAGTTTTTGTCTGATTGGGTTAAAGAAAGGGTCAACTTCTAGGAACTTGAAATACTCACTTCCCTCTTGCATCATTTCTTTATAGACCTGAACACCAAAGAGGTTCTCAACCTGAACTAGCGCAGGGCCATCTGGGTCCTTTTCAAAACTCTCCTTAAGTGTGAAAAGTTCAGTATAAAGTTCTGGGTCAGATTCTTTTGCTTCTATAAGACCTTCGTTCAGTTTTCTAATGACCCTACCTTTCCAAATGTCTCTTCCTTCTTTAAGCTTATTCGGGTCAACATTTACTTGCGGTCTAAACTCAACAACTGGATCTGGTCTTTTTTCTTGCCCACTGTAAGCAATACGATACCCATCTTCAAGACTAAAGTTACCTGTCAACAAGTCCTCAAAAGAAATAGTTGGGAGCACTTGCCTTTCACCAGTTTCAGAAGAATAAATAGTAGCATTATCCACAATATCTTGAGCAGAGAATCTAGTAACAGGAAGACCTTTTTCAGCCGCTCTCTGTTCTTCTTCTCTTATACTTTGATAGAGTAGGTGTGCTGCTGCAGGATCAGAAAGAATTTCTTGAGCACCCGACACAAGATTACCTTCTTCGTCTCTTAAACGTGAATCAAGTGCCCTTACAGAGTTTTCAAACTGTCTGCTTGGCGCTCCTGTCTCAAGCTGTCTTTTTACTATTAAAGGTAAAAGAGCCGTTTTTCTTTGCTCCATGATCATTTCCATGCGTTCTTCACGGGCAGCTTTTGCAGCTCTTTCCTGTTTAATGTCTTCTCCCATTGCCCCAAAGAAGCCAGCTACAATTCCTGAAACCATTACATATTCTCCTTAGACATAAGACCTTTAGATTTAGGCATATCTTCTATATTGTCTTCCACCTGAGTATCTTCTTCCATGGGTATCTCAGACTCTTTTTCTTGGTCCGGCATCATATCCATTGACTCAAGTTTTCTTCTGGCTTTTTGAGAAGCAACTGAATATATTCTAGCTTCTTTATCTACCTTGCCCTCAAAACCTTCTTCATACTCAACACCAACTTGCTCTGCTGTAAGCTTAATGTATTCATGAATAACTGGCGCAATTAACATACTAACGTCAATAGAGTGAAGACCTTCCATCACAGCGTTTCTAAGATAGCCTTCAACAACAGTCTGCAAATCAATACCCGTCTCAAGCAAGTCAAGAGCAGCAGACATGCGTTTTGCATCTGTTAACTTGGCTAAGTGAAGTTGAAGAGCTTCTTCTGGATCGGTAATCTCTGGCGGCCTTTCGTAAGGCGCACCCTTAGGTGTCGAAGTCAAAGATTGTCCCGGAATTGGTCTATTAAATTGTACACTCATTACAAATATTCCTCTATCAATCTACGTGCCTTGGCTCTATGTCCTGCCATTTGGTTGTTAACTTTGTCCCTAACTGTGCCCGGCGCTCCTCCGGCAGATTCATCACTTCTATGATACAATCCGGGACCCCCTGCGTTTACAATTGAGTAAGCATCTAGTAGACCCATTCCCGGTTTGTAACCAGATGCACGGAAGTACTTCACAATTGCACCGTCTCTTCCTAACTGACTACCATAAGGGTCAGACCAATCAACACCATATGACTTTGCTTGTGGTTCACCAAACTGAATCAGGCCCTTGTGTTGTCCCCATTTAGTTGTTGGTCCGACTTTAGTAGGACTAAATGTCCCCGCTGTTTCATAAGAAACAATTGTGGCTAAATCTATAACGTCCATACCTAGCTCGTTTGCGGCCTCTGACAAACCCTCAGCAATTCTTTTATAGTCAGTATTACTTTGCTCTAATTTTGTATTTTCATAGACTACATCGTTATAGTCTTTTGGTTTAGTAATGCCTTTAGGCAACTCCCCAGTATCAAGTTCAGCCATGTCAGTAACAAAATCATCCTCAACCAAAGGGCCTTCTTCCTCAAGACCTGATCGTATTAAGGAAATATACCTAGCAATCATTTCTGATGGATGTTCGTCTTGACTTTCTTGTTCTGCACGGTATGAAATACGGGACATGATACCCGCTTGCTGTTGCTTTCTTCTGGAACTACTATCAGAAAGAGTCTCACCGGAAGCAATTTTATCCGCCATTGCAGAGGCTTGAAGATAACCGTTTCTATACATTTTTATTTGTCCCTGTAATTAAGAGAAGAAATCTTTAGCTATTTGAAACAAACCGGCCCCGAACATCTGATCATTTTCGTTATCCATCTTTTCTCTCTGCATTTCTAATTCTTTGTCCGCTAAAAGAACACTTAAATTTCTATCTTTTTCGCCCTCTGCAGAAGCAAAAGCAAAATTCATAAGGTCTCTTTCTCTCTGCCAGATATTATCAATTGCTGTTGTTGTAAGATTATTAGCTGTTTTAACTGCTTCCATAGTAAATTGATTTTCTGCAGCAGTGTTCATTGTACTTATATCTTGACGCCACTTAGAGTTAGCCTGTTCAATTATCAATGCGTTGCTCGTTTCAAACTGGTATCTTTGCTCTGCAAGGCTTGCGTTAAACATTGCAGTAGCATTCTTTTCTTTTGCATTAAACTGTTTAATAGCATTTGCTTGGTCTGCATTAAATCGAGAAACAGTAGATTGCAAATCCGCAAAGAATTGATTTGTTTGGTTTTCACTTGCAGCATTAAATTGTTGAGAAGCGTTTATAGCAGCTTGGTCTGAAAAAAGTGCTGTTACTCTCTGCTGCGCCTTAAATAGGGCTGTCTGCTGTTGGTTGCTAAGATTTGCCATATCCATCTGCAAGAAGTTACGTGCAGTTTCGACTGCTGCCTGCTGACGGTTATTAAGGTTAGCCATTTCAAGATTAGAGAGTGCAGAAGCTTCAGCTAGGATCATTGCCTGTCTATTTGACAAGTTAGCAAGATTCATTGTGTTTGCTGCACGACTGTTCTCAAGGGCAATCTGTTGCTCTGCAGTAAAGTTCATGTTAGCAATATCAGCAACACGAGACGCATTCAAAACACGAGTTTGAAACTCTTGATCGAACTCTTGCTGAAGAAATGCAGCCCTTTGTTGAGCCGCAAACATAGCTACTTGCTGTCTATTAGAAAGATTCTGGGCCTCAAAAGAAGCGCGAGTAGCCGCATCCGCCTGTGCAATAGGTAGTGCTGACTCCATTGCAGCTTGAACTACAGCCTGACCAGCCATTGATGAAGCACCAAGACCCCTCTGAGCCAAGATACCTTGTGCATTCCTCATTGCGCCAGCAGCCCATGCAGGTGGGTTACCAGATTCAAACTGCTGCATCAGAATCTGTAGTTGACCTTGCACAGTAGCTTTATCTGAAGGTGTTGCTTGTGCCGCTTGCAATTGCGCGTTCAGTTGTTCTACTTTAACAGCATCCACTGCACTGCCAGAGATAAGTTCTCCGTTTTGAATTTCCCTTTGTACAGGGTTATCCATCAAAATTGCTTCACCTTGAGCAGCTTGAAGGTCCGACACTGCGGTTGTATCTTGTTGCTCTGCCGCTACTTGTGCCTCTTCTGAGACAACCCCTTGTGCAGCCTCAAGTTGATTTAGGGAGTCTTCAACATCTGGTGTAACAGTTTCTGCTGTCATTGTAGCAGCATCAACCTTTTCAACAGCAGCAGCAGACTTTGCACCTTTTACAGTAGAAGCTACTGCTGGTGTAAATGCGGGGGCAGAGGCCAGAGAAGGGTCTATCAGTTGCCCTTCAGTTACTTCCATTGTAGTTGGGGTGCCCTGCTTTACGAGAGACATGGGGTCTTCGACTGCAGTAACTGCTAACTCTGCAGTAGACTTCACATTTGCTCTTGTCTCTTCAGGGTCAGGGAGTGTCTCACCCTTGTACTGAACTTCCCCTGTCGATTTATATTTTTGGGCTTCTTCACTGTTAGAGATATTTCTGACAGCTTCTTCATACGATATTCTGCCTGAGTTTACTTGGTTTTTCCAATAGTCCAACCCCTCTGGGTCAGGCATACGACCAAGATTCTTTTTATAGACATCAATAAGATTTGGTTGGGCAGCTTCGGCTACGTCCCCACCTTCAGTCTGACCAACGGCCCCACCTTCATTGAAAGTCTGCGGTTGCATTCTCTCAGCAGCCCGAGTAAATTTTCCCATTTTAGATGAGATAGCAGGACTAGATTGAATAAATGCTTCCATTTCAGGGTCAGATGCAGGACCCCTATAACCCATCATACTGAGCAATTTATGTTTCTGAGTTGTATTCATTGTGTTTCCTGATGTATTCTCTGGCTTGTTTTAAGTCTTCGTAATAGGCGTTTTTGCAGTGCTCGTTTTCGTTTCTAAGAAGCTTGAAAATAAAGTTTATGTACTTTTCTTTTACTTGTTTTTGACGATAAGCCCTGCCTGAAATGGATTCATTAGGTGTTGTTTGTTTTATTTTAGAACCAAAAGCTACATTCAACAGTTGACTAAAAGCTACAAAAATAAACCAAAGTCTTATCTTAAAATCTTTACAGCACATTATAGGCTTTACGAACCTGTAATACTAAACGTTGCAACGGAGTATTTTGTATCACTGGGCCAGCTTGTGAACGCTGCTGGGTCTTCGTTAGCCGAGGCTCGTTCTTTTATTGCAACATTTAATGTTACTGATCCACTCTCTGTTGAGAGACTGCTTGTAATAAGGGAGTAACCAGAAGGCGGCACCGGAGCGGCGGTCTCTTCACCCTTTTCTGCGGCCACAATAAGCACAGTATCTTGTTGATTGTTTGTAATTGAAGGTGGGTCTGCTGATAGTGATGTAAAGTCTGCAACACCCGCTTGTGCATTCCTAAATGAATAAACCGCATTTGAAACCCTAGTACTATCACTAAACGAAATTGTTGTTTCGGTGCCATCAGAGATTTTCCAATAGACTCCAATACTAATATTCGAACCGCCCAGACCCCCCAATAAGTTTGTCATCCCACTAACTGACTGGGTAACTGCATCTTCATTTTGATCTGCTGTAATGACAGCTACAAGAAGATCACCAGACTCAAAAGACAGACCAGTAAAATCAAAAACACTTTGGTCCGTTGTATTTCCAAAAGAGTCAAGGTAAGTAGGTAGTTTTGTACCTTGCACAAGACCTGACATTGGAATAAACACTAGACAATCTCCGTGATTGTGAGGACACTATAGGTATCATCATGATCCACATAAAAATAGTAAGCTTTACTTACCGTAGTCAAGTAAGCTGAAACCTCATTAACTCTGTCAAATGCTGTAGTGTCAATGGTACCTGCGGATGCACCGTTAATCACTCTCAACCGAACACAAGTATCTTTTGTTGTTGTTGGAGGAAGAAGAGTGAAAGCACCATTATTGACAAGACGTTTAAAGTTTTCTTTATTGGCACCTGTTACATCTAAAGTAACTGTACCAGAAGTGATAGTACCATAGTCATCAGGGTCACTATCAAAACCACCAGTCAGTGTGGTATCTCCTGCAATAGGTACATAGTCTGCAATTGTTGCTGTTGCACCTGTACCGAGTTCCAATGTAGTTCTTGCAGCAGCAGCGTCCGCATCGTCCACAAGACTTGCACCAAAAGTGCTTATGGTTGTGTTAGCAGGTAGGGATAGTGTTTTAATATCCGCGTCAACTTCACTGTCCATAAGGGCACCAGCGGCTGTTACATTAGCTGTATCAGTTACATCTGCACTTGCCTCAATACCATTTAGTTTTGAAAGAAGGGCATCTGTAAAGGCATTGGTGTCTGCTTCTGCTTCGTATGCAATTTTAATCTCAGCACCAGTCTGATCTGCAGTTGCTCCAGCTTCAATAGCAGCAAGTTTAGATTTTTCAGCATCAGTGTAGGCGTTGGTGTCTGCTTCAGCTTCGTATGCAATTTTAATTTCTGCGCCTGTTTGATCAGCAGTAGCGCCTGTTTCAATACCTGCAAGTTTTGTCTCTTCAGCAGTAGTATAACTTGCAGTTGTATTGTCCAAAATTGTAGACCAAGCTTGAACATCAGTCCCAATAGCAAGACCAAGTGCAGTACGTGCAGCAGAGGCAGTAGTAGAGCCAGTACCACCTTGAGCAATAGGAAGTGCATTAGTCAGTACAAGACTGTCCAGATAACCTGTAGACCACCTAAGTGTTGTTGTACCAAGCTCATAAGCAGAATCTGTTTTTGGTGCCATTGTAGAAGCTGAAACAACGACATCTTGAGCCGGACCTACGACAGTTACAGGAGCACCGCCTCCAGTTGTTCCATCATGGTCATGTCCTGTACTTGCATCAAAAGCAGATTGAATAGCATTAAACTCTCCGTCAAGATCGTCTGCATCAATTACTTTGCCGTTGGCAATATTATCAGAGGTGTCGTTGCGGGTGTAGCCAGTTGCCATATTTTACATCCTATCAAAAGTAGCGTATTCAAACACAGCCGTGTCCAAACTGAAAGAGGGGTTAGTACTGCTGTCTTGGATTGTGAAAGAAAAAGTTTTACCAGACCCAATAACAGGTGTGTTGTAGATTTTATCAAGTTCGGATCCATACGTTGCAGTTCCGTAGGTAGCACTACTCGCCCCATAAATAAACACCCCTGCGGAAGAAGACTGTAGCCTTATAGTTTGGGGAGCTATATTTTTATTGTAGTTATCCGGCTTAAACAAATCAAAAGTAAAGTTAACATTAACATCAAAAGACCCTGCAGTATCAACATAAAGACTCATTTTATAGATACTTTTTCTTAATTGTGGGTCGTCAATAGGCATAAATGGTGAACTATAGATAGCGTTAATATCTTCACCATCAAAACTTGAACCAAACTCAAGCTTATAAACATACCCATTGTCGTTGGCAAAAACAATTATTTCTTGACCTTCAACATATCTAGCATCTGCAACATAAGCCTGAATACCTTTAGTTTTTGACCATTGAATATTACTTGAACCTTGGTCTGAAAACTTTGTACCTATAAAGCCAAAGGCATCCTTAGGTTGTTCTGCAGAGACAAAACCAAAGATTCTATACTGAGCCTTCTCACGCAAGACCAGAGACGAAAAGCTTGAATAGTTAGATTTAAAATCTTTAATATCTTGTTCAACAGGGTAAGAAGCAAGACCAAGACCAAAATCACCAATACGTTCTGTTGCACTCAACAGTCTCAAACCATCAGGCGCAAGAAACATAATATCCCCGCCAACTTCTTGAATTGTATCCCCAGAAATACAACCTATATCTTCTGCAATAGGCGAAAGTTGAAAGTCAGATACAGAAGTCCCAGAAACCCTTTGTATTTTATTTCTGCTGAATACAATAAGTTGTTCACGAAAAACAATAAGTCCTGTAATTGTATGACCTACGTTAATTATACCAGCACCGTTTGCAATTGTAAAGTCTGTTTCGTCAAAAGGAGCACTAAAAGCTAAAAGAGACCCTTTTGCTATAAAAATATGGTTTTTATATGCTGTGATATGCTCTCCACCAACAACGTCAGATGGATAACCAGAGGGAAAAGAAAGTGTATCTGTAGTGTCATTAAAGACAGCAGGAGAGTTTGCCCCATCTACAAACATAATTTTGTGATTGCCGTCAAAGTTAAAATTAGTCCCACGAACTTTACCACCCAAGAGAGAGGCAGCACCCAATGAAGACCAAGAAGAACCAGAGTTAATGTAATATTCTGAAACAGAAGACCCATTTTGACGTACCGCAATCACCTTAGAAGAGTTAACAACTTTAACCCCAAGAATAACGCCAGTACCTGTAACGGTAGAATCAATATATTTTTCAAAACCAAGAATTTTCTTGTAACCACCTTCCTTAGAAGGCTCAAAGTTTTGAAGGGTAATAGCAGAGCCAACAGCATTTATACCCTGCTGCAACGGACTCATGTTTGAGATAAGCCCACCCCTAAACTCTACTGGGAAAGTGTTCCAACCTGTAGGCATTAGTCTACTTTAGTCCCTACATTAACCTTGTTTATAACCGTTGACCTAACATAATCATAACGATTAACATAGATACGTTGCATTGTGGAGATACTCTGCCTGAATTTTTCATAACTCATTCCGGCACTCTGTATATCACCCCTAAACATGTAGGCGTAGTACAAGGAACCTTCATTGATAACGTACCTAAACTGCTCAGGAATGCTTGGTGTATCCGTAGCTTTAGAAAGATCAACATTTAGCTTGTAGTATTCGTATGCGATTTCATACTCTTTGTCTGGTGCAGGATAGACTCCATACTCTAAACTTGGCGTTCTAAAGACATAACGTGGGACAGTATACTCAGAAGAGTCTGTACTGTATTCAGCATCCACAAATCTCTGAAGATATTCTTCATAACTAATAGGACGAAGTTTACGTGTGTCTACACCAAGATCAGAGTCTCGTTTAATACGAAAACTATCCATGTCGACAGATTTTAGGTCGTAGGGAAAAGCATAACGAACTTCACCAACATTAAGCGGCTCTTCTTGAGTTTCATGGTTGAAAGGCCACTCATATGTTTCATGGTTAATTTCTCTGACAGTATTGTTCACTGCATCCTTGATAGAACTATAAAAACCAAGGGCACCCTCAAAGTTACTTTCTGTCAATTCCACTTCATTTAGGCGACGATTAACATCATTAACTAGACCGAGAAAGTTGTAAGCCATTAAATGTATTCCCTAATGCGAATTTTCACGGGTCTTTCTGCAACCCTACCTGTCGAAGTTGTTACATTGCAATAAAGAGTATACTGCTTGTTGTCAGTACCATCAGAAAGAAAAACAGTAGCCAACGTAGACGTATTTGACTTAGAAGTAAGTGTCAAACCATCAACAGTGTCTGAAGTTGAAAATGATACTTTTGTCCCGTCCGCATCTTTAATTTTCCAAGTAACAGAAAGAAGAGTTTCTCCTGTTTGAAGAAAGCGGGACCAGTCCAGAGAATAGTCCAACATTTCATCTTTATCTTTGTTAGGCCAGCGAAGGCTCATAATTATCTCCTGACGTACTGTATTCTATTATCAGACGTAAAAACAAAGGTGGTTCTAGCTTCAGTCTTAGGTACACTAGCTATCCTACTTCTTTCAGATGGAATATAGCTGATAATGTTGTAATACGGTGTGTACTTCTTTTGTGTTGCAGCTTGTCCAGCTAGGCTAAAGACCCCTGCGTTAGCTGTAATATTTAAAGATTTAGTTAGATTAAAGTCTTGGAAAGTAAGGTTGAAACTTCCGGGGCTAACAAAAAACGGAGCTGAAAAAATTACTTCTTGATATGTGAGACTAAATGAACCAAGCTCGGCAGTTAGCTTTACGTTTTTGTTTAGTGCAACTTCCTGTCCTGTTAAAGTAAAAAGACCGGATTCAACGCTTACAATCTTATCTGCTGTAAAAGTTGCTTGTTGACCAGAAAGAGTGAAAAGACCTTCAGCTAGTGTGACACCTCTAGAAAAATCTAGTGTTGCATCTTGACCAGTTAGAGTAAAAGAGCCTTGATCAGCTACAATATTTTTTGAAGTTGTTAGTCCAACGTCCTGACCAGATAAACTAAATGAACCTTGATCAGCTACAATATTTTTTGAAGTTGTTAGTCCAACGTCCTGACCAGATAAACTAAATGAACCTTGATCAGCTACAATATTTTTTGAAGTTGTTAGTCCAACGTCCTGACCAGATAAACTAA